>Ga0157364_1001500_pt1 | contig 19965 bp, 14 predicted proteins | sample AttsexASBM2_FD_111476 | JGI IMG/M metagenome (GOLD analysis project Ga0157364, IMG submission 111476) | Fungus gardens microbial communities from leaf cutter ant in Ribeirão Preto, State of São Paulo, Brazil - Atta sexdens ASBM2 | ecosystem: Host-associated > Fungi > Mycelium > Unclassified ...
AAGATATTGAGATAAAAAGAATACATTTTATAGAGAATGAACAATACATTCATGACTGATTACAATTTCGAGATAACGTTAATCTTTTTTTACAAGAACATTTTAAATATACAAAAGAGTCATTTCTATACATTAAATCTCAGTTATTTCGAAAACCTGACGTGCTAGTGAAATTTAACTTGTGGTATTCATCTAAAGATCTATAAAAAATACCTTATTTGATTAAAAAAAATATTTTTTTGTAAATTAATATTGTCTTTATTCACGGATTTGTGAAATGTAGCACCAAATCCATTTATCGACACTACGATTTTATCAATAGTGGCGAAAATATGATACGTAGTTCACATCAATTTATATTAAAATTGATGCCGCTAACATACGGTTTTGTCTATCACAAAAAAGGCTGCCATGGCCCCTCTCAGGTTTCTGTCTGGTAAAGACAATATATATATATAAATGAAACGTACATGAATTTATCTACAAATGAAATGTTAGATTTTTATGTATTAAAAAGTATTTATTAATATTAAATGTTATTTTATAATCAATTTATTAGAGAAATCAAAATTCAAAATGCTATTGTAATAAGTATATAATAATTAAAATATTTTCTTAATCAAATGATAATGCAAAACATAACCGATTGTTGATAACTAAATTAAATTTAATTGCGGCTGTATGTGTATAAAACTTAGAAATATAAAATATGAATCCATTATATTTTGTTGATTAGAATAATAACAAAATATTATTTGATAGAGTGACAAAAAAATTTTATGATTTAAAAGTATCATTTTTAAACATGAAATTTATTTACTGTTTGCTTTTTTTATATTAATATTATTATTATATTAATATAATTAATATTATGTTAATATAATTTTAATTATAATATTAATTATATTAATATAATTAATATTATTATTGTATAAAATTATATTTTTAATATATGAAAATATAATGAATAAGTTAATTAACATTTTGTAAAGATTATCATTTCGTAGAAAATGTTTCTATAGAAAATTCAACAGCAAATTAATCAGAAAACTCTAAATATCCAATTAGCAATAATGTAACAAAAATTTTATTTGAATTAAGGTGTTTAATTACAAAAGTAACCTAATTTTTTTTCAAATTGCCATTTTTTAATATCATTTCATCGGCAGTAATTAGCATAATTAAATTGTATACGTAAATTTGAGATGAATTCAAAGAATACCGCGGCGAATCGATTGTACAGCCACCAGCCAATCGATTGTGCCATTACCATCTGTATTAACTCGTCACGTAAACTACCTAGATTGAATCTGTTCGATAATGCTGCCAACACAAGAGCGTGAAGCATAGCAGCAAACACTGGCAAACACCTTTTCAACTTCACATGAAAACATCGAGCTTTTGTTTACGATTGATAATTTGACAGTCGTTGTGAAATTTAGCAGTCTTCTGAGATATGGAAAATAACTCGCTTAAGGAACAACCCGTAGAAAACACAGGTTTCTTAACGTAATTTATTATTGAGAAATCAAGCCGGGTAATTTATTATCCTAATCTTTATTACAGATGTCAATCAGGACGAGTTGATACTTCAACAACAGAGACGTATCGAGAAGGAGGTTAATATACCCTTTATGTTATGTTTAAAATGTATCTTTGAAGACGTATTAGTTCTATTTAATTCATTTGATTGGAAATAAAATTTATTATATATTCAAATTAGCCTTATAGAAGTATTTTTTTTTATTTTGTGAGAGCTTAATGTGAAATAAAGATTATTTTATTAATTAGAATTTATTACTTGATAAAATAACTATATTCAAGCAATTATATTTTATTGTTTTTAATAGTATCACTTCGTAAATAATAATTTGATAAATTGTAGAATGTTTTCTTTTGAATGAATACTAAAACTTCCATAAGATTTTTATTTTTTAATATCTATCTTCTACATTTCAGATTTCGGAATCTATAGCATTAGTTGGCGAAAAGGAACCACTGAAAAGCTTAGAACAAGAATATGCGGAAGATGATGTATATCTTTCGAAGGCAAAAGCCTTGGCTCAAAAATATTCTTACATTAGGAGAACTAGACCAGATGGCAATTGTTTCTTTAGAGCATTTAGTTATGCTTATTTGGAGAAATTAATTGGGAACAAAGATGAGTACGATAAGTTTCGTGATTTAGCTTTAAAAAGCAAGGATAGCCTTGTAGCTTTAGGTTTTCCCCAATTTACAGTTGAAGACTTTCATGATACGGTAAGACTCTACTCTTTTAATTTTAAATCATTTTATTTACATGTATTAACTTTTAAACATAAATTATGAAATTGTTATATTTTTCGAAAATATATATATTATTATATAATATACAAGATTTTCATAGTCTGCACAGTATATATAAATGTGTGTATATGATGTTTGTATTAGCTAGTATGATGGCACAGCAGAATTTATTATGAGGAAATGAATTGTTTTCATGAATTTTTGTTACAGTTTATGGAAGTTATTGACAAAGTAGGTGGTGACACAGAATCCAGTCATATGGAATTACATAAATTGTTCAATGAACAAGGTTATTCTGATTATGTTGTTGTGTATCTTAGATTAATTACATCTGGTCAGTTACAGCGTGATGCTGATTTTTACCAACATTTTATTGAGGGGGAACGTACTATTTCGGAATTTTGCCATCAGGTTCGTATCTGATATTAACATTCCATCTTTATATTGATATTTATTCTAGTATCTGTTTTTTATATTTATACCATGGTCACTATTCTATTTTTTTTAGTGTTGAATTTTTTATATTTATTCTAATGTATTTATTATATTTTTTTTTTGCTAGGAGGTCGAACCAATGTATAAGGAATCTGACCATATTCACATTATAGCAATGAGTAGTGCCCTAGGAACTGGTGTTAGAGTTCGTTACATGGACAGAGGTGCAGGAACTGAAGTAACTGCCCATGACTTTCCTGAAGGTGCTATACCAGCTGTGCACTTATTATATCGTCCTGGTCATTATGATATTCTTTATCCTTGATGAATCTGACGTTACATCAATTTTTTAAATATGATATAAAACGATTTCTAAAATGGCCAGATCTAAACTTTAACTCTATTTTCAAAAATATTTTAATTACAATACAATGTATTATCTTCAATTTGAAAACAAGAAACAGATTTTGTGTACACATTTTAGAAACTCTTAAGTGCGTTTACGTATGAGTTTGTCGATATATCATAATGTTTATAATTATTTTTAATTTTAAGACTAATTGTCTGGAATAAATATCAAAGAAACTGATATATTATGTTCTTTAATTTCTACTCCTTGTTTCCTTTCTTATATTTAAATATTTACATCATTATTTCCCTATTTAAATATTTATATAAATAATGTTTAACATTATACTTGAACAAATTCAAGCATCTAAGAAAAAACAAATACTGAAGTATAATCTTTAAAAAAATATTATTTTAACTTCATATTCCTTCCATACAGAATAAGTCATATTTTTATTTATATATATATAAATTAATATTTCGAATAATAAATGCAACACATATTCTTTCTTAATCTACAAATCACAGAAATTAAATTTCATTCATATTTTCTAGTCTTCATGTATTTGATAGCAAAAAATTTATATACTTGATAGCAAAAAAAAATAAGAGAAAACAATGTTACATAAATAATTTTCAAATTATATCACAAATTTAGAAAAATGTATGTTCTTAAAATTAATAATCAATCCTGCAATACAACATTTGTATAAATATTGTTTATATAAATATATGTATCCTGCAGATATTCATTGCATAAAACTCTTATGTACAATATAAAATATATGTATATCCTACATTATCGTTGCATAGATCGTACTTGCTCAGTGACTTCTTCTAACATTGCCGAACTTTTATCAATCGCATCCATTTGATATTCCAAATGAGTAGCAATGAGTGCAAGTTTCTTCAAATTGGATTCTATCATTTCTAATCCATGCTCCTGTTGTGCAAAATTCCTTGCTGCATGTGTCAAAATCTATTAAGACAACAAGATATTTAGACAGAATCATAACAATATCAATCAATTTTTCTAAAAGCTAATTAAAAAAATAAAACATTACTTCATTGCTTCTGGAACCTCGTTGTATCTGTCTGGCAAGTGAAGCAATATTGTTGACATTAACTTGCACTCTATCTGCCAATCTCATCTTCGACTCAATAAACAAGCTACGTGCGCTTGTACTGGATGCTGAAGCCATATTGTACTGTTTTTCATTAATTGTTGGATAAGCCTTGCTCTTAATATTATCCAGGATAGACTGTTGTGTTTTGTTTATTGTATTTTTATGAGAGATTATTTCATTATCTGAAAACATTATGTTACAATTGAAAGCAATGTTCTTTGTAATTTACATCTTATCTCTAATATTACCTTAAAGATATCTTTTTTTTACATATACACTTTTATGCATTTGATATTTAGATGTGTTGCATCTAAAAGAATGAATCGATCTTTACACACCAACGTTATAAATGATTACAAATGCCTTGCAACTGACTGTTGCTGATTGTTCTTTGCAATTGCACGTTTTTAAAAAGATAAAGGAAAAGGAAAAAAACTTGGTTATTAAAAGACTGTTTTTTATTCTTGCACTCTCTAAACTAATGTACATACACGGTGCAATAAGTTGAAGTGAAACAAATATACATTTCCAGTTCAGAGAGTGTAGAAATAAAAAAAACAGATTTAAATCAGTTTCACACTGCAAGCTAATTCTTAACCAATTTATTCATTATTATCTTTTTTCAATTTTAGAATTAGAAAAAGATGAGAAATAATTTAAACTTCGGTTAAATTAAGCGTGAATTGTGAAACTGGGTCTAAAAGAAAAATTTTAGAGATTTGTTCGCGTCGTATGCGCCAATGCTTCTACTATAACTCCTAATCACTGCTAATCACTCACGCGCTTATTGGAGTAAGTAATTATAGCTCCCGCATACTAGACGCGGAAAAATGTGACATGTAGCCAATAAACTTACAGCTCCTAACATGTTCATTGGTTCTCGCGTCGCATTTTACCAAGTGGCAAGCGTATCTACGTCCAGAGTATCAATCATGAAATTTTATCTCTAGAGTTACATTCCAAAACTCCTCTTCAAGGAAGCTTTCATTCTATACGCTATAGTATACGTTACGTGTATTGTATATTTCATACAGTAAAATTTTCCTTGGAGAGGAAGTTTTGGAACGTAGCCTAGAATGGAAAGTGAAAAGTGAAAATTATAACTATTGAAGTTAATAGAGAAATTTTTCATTTTTTACTTTTCATCTTCAAGAAAAAAAGTTTCATGATTGATACTTCAATCAACGAGTCAATAGGTTTGTTCGCATCGTAAGCTCCAACATGCTCCAACAGCCTATTCACTCTATCAAGCGCGTTGGAATGAGTAAGAGCTATGGTAGAAGCACAATTACAACATGTTGGAGCATGCGTCTCATGCGACTCGAATAAATTTTTTTTTGTTAAATGCTTAAAATCGCTACACATGAAAGTATCTAAAGTGCAAATGTATAATAAAATATATTTTGATCGATAACATAAAATAACAATTCCTCTAGAAGTAAAATAATATCAATATATTAGACTTTCTACCAATCGAGACGTTTATCTTAGGTTTTTTATCATTAAATAATTTCATACACAGTAGCCTTTACTCCATACAAGTACTGACAAGTGTAGCATAGTGCAAATGGAATTGGCGTTTTATTACCTATTGTAACCTAGTATTCACCACGTGAGAAAAATAATTTTAAAAGTTATTTATATTACATATTATATTAAAAGCATATTTATTACATATTTTTTTTTAAGATTGCAAGATTTATTGTCTACGAAGTATATCTGAACCAGGTAATGTTACCAATATGTCTATTATTTAACAAGCAATTACAAATAAAGAAGGATATTTAATTTTTAAGAGCTAGTACTTACCTGTACTATTGAAATCTATATAAAGACTATTAAATATTCGCTTATGTTTATGAAAATCTATGAAATGACTTGAGTATCCCGCGTAAAATTATGATATCTGCTCAAAAACTGAGTTACTTTGTCCTTAATGTTATGATTTGGTATAAAACAATTTAATAGATTCAAATAGAGTCTGAATTTTTTTGATTGTTTTTATAATGCTTATCTTTTTTAACCTTATTGAATAATATAAAACTTTATATATATATATACATGATTATTGATTTTAGAAAATAAGTTTGTAAAACATATTATCTTATATATAGTTGAGTTAAACAAAGTTGATATTTATATCTACAATAATAATGTAATCTTTGAAGTTGTTAATAAAACTGGATTATGTTTTAGTAGATAGCATTACTTGTAATATCAGAATGGGATATGAGGATAATGATGTCCACAATAAAAAAGAATCTCCTGACAAATATCAAAATTAAGATAGAAACATCACAAGATGAAAATAGTGATTTGAAGAAAAAAATTAAAAATAAAGATACCCATAAAGTTAAATATAGAGATATAAGGAAAAGGACAAGAATGTCACAAAGTGAAGATAGTGATTTAACGAAAGAAAATGAAGATATATCAGAAAATGAAGATATATATAAAGTTAAATATAGGGATAAAAATATTGAGAAGAGAAAGACGTCTCAAGATGAAAATAATGATTCAATGGAAAAATTAGAAAATGAAGACACCCATAAAGTTAAATATAGAAATAAACACATTAGGAAGAAGATAAAAATATCACAAAATTCAGATAGCGATTCAGTGAAAGAATTAGACAAAGATACCCAGCAAATTAAATGCAAAGATAAAGATATGTGGAGTATAAAAATATCACAAAATGATAGTGATTCAATGGAAGAATCAGAAAATAAATATCCTCATAAAGTTAAAGGCAAAAATAAAGATATTAAAAGTAAGATAAACACATCACAGAATAAAAATAGCGATTTGAAGTATGTTTCAGAGAATGAAGATATTGGAAAAAGAATAAAAGTATCGCAGAATAAAAATAACAAGAAAAATAAATATACTGATGAAGCTAGTTCTAAAAATGAAGATACGAAAAAAGAGTATTGCGTTGAAGAAACACACTTGGTTCATAAAGTTAAACACAAAGGCAAAGATATCCAGAATGAGAAAAAAGCCCCAAAGAAAGATAGCAATTCAATGAAAGTATCGGAGAATGAAGATACCCATGAAGTTAAATACAAAGGTGACAATATTCTGAATAAGAAAAAAATCTCATGGGATGAAGATAGCGATTCGATGGAAAAATCAGAGAATGAAAATGCTCGAATTAAGTGCGAAAATAAAGATATTGGAAGTAACATAGAAATGCTACAAGATAATAATTCAATGGAAAAATTCAAGAATAAAAATGCCTATAAAGTTAAACTTAAGAGATTTAAGAATAAAGATATCCGGAATCGGATAGAAATGTCACAGAATAATGATAATAATTTAATGAAAAAATCAGAGAATATAAATGTTGAGAAAGTTAAATGCAAAAGTAAAAATATCGAGAATGGAATAGAAATATCACAGAATGAAGATAGCGATTTAAAGAAAGAGTTGAAGAATGAAGATACAATTGAATGTAAAGATGAAGGTATAGTGAAAGAATATTATGTATAAGAATATTATGTATAAGAATGTTATGTAAAAATATTATATTATATTCTTTTCTATCATAGATGAAGATATTGGAAATAGGATGAAGACATTACAGGAAAAAAATCACGATTCGAAGAAATTTTGGAAGAGCAAATATATTCATAGGGTAAAGAATAAATCTGAAGGTATAGAAGAATATTGCAGTGAAGTAACATATCTAGCGCGGCAAATGGCATTAGCAGAGAGTCCTTGCCAAACAGAAATATTCGTAATATAATCTTTTAATTTGACAAAAATGTTTTAAATAAAATGTATATATATATATATATATATATATATATATATATATATTATATATATATATATATATTTTTGTATAACTACTTTTCATTGCAGAAATTGAAAAATTTAACCGTACAATTAAGACACACGATACCACCACAACATACGATTGAAACACGAGCTGGGTCTCATATGCCGACGCGAAAGGAAATAGAAGAATTTGAAAAAATAATACCAATTAAGAAAGGCTCATATTCTTTTGAAGAGGACAATATTATTGCTAATAATTGGAAAACATTTTGCAAGGTTAGTATGCAAGAAATCTGCCTATTATCTAATTCTTAGAAATATTTTAAAATAAAATTAAAAAATTTTAAAATTAAAAAATATATATCTAATGCAGAAGTTTGTACAATGTTGATTTTGAAACAGATACACAATTGGGATGTAAATAAAAGTAAACCGTTTTTACAATTAAGAGTTGGCAATTTGACATACATGCGTAATATTAAAGAAAGACGGAAATTTGTACAATTTTTAGCCAATGGTTTACCAGAGAGAACTTTATATAGTGTCTACCATAGATTTAAAAATTTATATGAGAATAACCTTCAACGAAGGTAATATATAGTAAAATGTATTTATATGTAAATATATATCTATATTCTTGAATATATCACATACGAATATAATATATAACATATGATATAGAATTTTTATAAAGTTATTATAATATTATAAAGATTTCTGCTTGATGAAGTTTTTTGTCGATGCCATTTGCCGCGATATGTTCCTTATATTATTTATTTTATTACAATGTTTTCCTTTCACATTTTCATCTTTATCTTCCATCCAACGAATATATTTGTTTTTCCACATTTTTTCTCATTATTAGTATGCGATATTTTTCAAGAATAGATCCCAGTGCCGTCCACATAAATGCTGTCTTTTTTTAAATGTAGATCAATGTAAGAATCACAGCAATCTCATCCAATCGAGCAAACTCACTAGGCTAATGGCAGCATCAAAAAAACCTAGAAGCTTGAAGTTGCTTGATTTTTACACTATAATCCACACTAAAAAAGGATGTCATTAATGCACGGCACATGATTTTGTACATGATTTTGATCTTATATATATTTTTATATAATTTTGAAATATAACTTTAATGTTAAGTATAATTTATAACAATAGTAATGAAATATAAATAAAAATGATTAGGTTTAAACCTGAAGAAGATGAAATGATAATAGATCATTTAGAAAATAATCCATCTCTTGAAGTAAAACGTAAATATGCTGATTTGGCTAAAGTTCTTCAGAGAACAAGACATTCCATTTGGCGACGTTATCGAATATTATCTAAGAAAAGACGTAAAAAGGATGAAGATGATTGAATATTATTTATTTATAATAAAAGCGTTATTTTAATTACGATGAATTATTTTAATTACGATGAATTATAACAAATTAAATTAATATAATATAAGGCTCTTCAAGTAAACTCAATGTAAATATAGTGATGTAATGAGGAAAAGCCAATGTGAGCCACTACTAGTTGTTTGTGTGTAACAATATATATATTAAATTAAAATTAGAATACAGATTTCAACCTGGTATTGGGTCATCCTCAGTGTATAAAATGGTTAGTAGAATCAAAAATTATACATATGTAAGCGCCAAATCACCAAATCATCGTTAATTTATTGTCACTACTTAAAATCTTCAATGTCGTTTATTATATTTTGCTAAATAAACAAACTGCATGTTTTAGAAATTATCATTAAAATAGAACATCAAAATTAATTAATACAGTCAAATTATAATTAATCAAAATCACTAAAAACTTACTTTGGAATCAGATTAACGATGGTCTGTTACATTGTGACATTATAGAGAGATATTTGTATTGTGTGAGAGTTTAGATCGAAGTGAGCCGACGATATCAAAATAAAAATAAATATATACAAAAATAAGAATATCCATCGAAGTTAAAATCAAGACTTTAAAACATAGAAACGTCAATCTTCCACAACTAAATCATAATATAGAGAGTTCAATAATTCCGTATCATTTTTTAAATTTAATCCATTTTTCTGTTTTTTGATCAAAATTGACTCAGAAATTAATCTCTTATTGTAACTCCTTTTCTCATCCAAAATTAAAACTTTGCTCCAATCAAATTCATGGTTGTACTCAATTCTATGTTCTGTGACAGACTGCGATGTGGTATTTCTATTTATGTGATTATGATATTCACTTATGCCCGTATTCATAGTCAGACCTTGTACTTAAAACTTCTTTAAATTTAGATGCTCAGTAGCCAATGAAATAATTCGTAGAGTATCTGAAGATAAATTTAAGGAAGCCTTAAATATAAGACCTGACTATGAATACGAGCATTATTCTCGTTTTTAATAACCGTTTCGTTTGGTCTACGTATAAAATTACAAAATTCTGACAATTGATCTTATATATCACAGTGCGATTATAAGCTGTTAATTTATCTTTCTGACCTTTGATAAAACTTAATCAATTCCAGTATAAAAATGAAGCGATTATTCTTGAAGAATCTTTTTAAATTTATCAGATATGGATGGTATATAGGGAATATTGAAATAAGTCACCTTATTATTGGACTTATTTTGTATATTTTGTATATTTTGTATATTTTTATTCAAATTATATAATAAGATCAGATTTATTAAGTTGCTTTAATTTAAATAGTAATCTCTTTTTAATATTCTTAAAAATCAAAATCAAAGGATATTCATTTCTTAATAATATTGATTAATTCAAAATTTGTTTCCTTATGAACACTGGCTTTTCCTCATTACATCATTATATTTACATCATTATATTTGAATTATTATAATGTTTTTAAATAAACTATAAAAATATAATAAATAGAAACTGGAAGATTTCATCCTCCATTTATATTCTATGGTTTTTCATTAGCATATTTATAATATATAAAATATATGTAATGACATAAAATAAGATTGTAAATACGCTAATGGAAAACTCCTATTAATATGTGCTAGAACGAAATTAAAGAATGTATTTTTATATAAATATATATAATAAGGTATAAGTATAGATGATAAAATATTAAAAATATATATAAGCATGATAAAATATTATAATTATTTTTTAATTTACTTCTCTCATCATATAACATCTTATTTTTCTAAAAAGTTTATATGGCTTATTAATGAATAACATTTTTTGCATATAATGCTTCTTTACATAAAATTATAAATATTCTATAAAGTAGAGATGTAAAAAGAAATAATAATAGCGTTACACTTGGTTCGCACAACTCTTTGACTTCATCAAATCGGATAATTTGATAATAAAAATTCGATAAGTGAATGAATTCAACATCTAATAGTTTGATCATTATCTCTCTCTCATGTAATGAAGCATTTTTTTGAATAAAGTATAATTAATCATGTGATTAATTGTATTGATGAGGACCTGAAGGTTGAAATTCATTTTCTTAATAAATTGCGTTTAAATACATTACATTCAAACATCCTGTGTTGGCTCATATTGGCATTATTTATTGTTTCAGATAAAAAAAATAGTGTTCACTAAATTTTTAATATCCGTTGTATTATACAAATTATACTAAAAATTATCTCATATATTACATGTAAAATATAGTAGAAATGAAATCTATCCTATTTTTTAATCTGTAGCGTGTATATGTTCAATTCTAATTTTGTAAATTAAGTATGAAATATCTACCGTCTAATTAAACGTTTATTATTAATTAATTTCATTTTTAGCTTCTTTGAATGTTACTCTGTTTATATAATGAAAATAATTTAGAATCATATATAATTTTATTAATACTTTTATTAATACTAATAATACTACTAATTAATACTTTTTTTATAATAAATAACTGACATGCTAAATTATGCAGGCGCTGTGGGAAATAAAACAACTCTGTAAATATATTTTGTATACGTATATTTTATATACGCATATTTTGATTGATAAAAAACTCATTTAATTGTATATTGATAATCATATATTGATGGAGAAATTTATGTCGCAACGAGATTTATAGATTGAAAAGCTAATACTTCTATTAGCAGTACAAAAAATATAATAAAACTAATGAATAATATTAGTCAAGATTTTAGAACAATATAAACTTTACCTTCATTTCAGCACTTAGAAGAATAAGATTTACAAACTTTATACCATTAAATATTTAAATGAATGATGATCAGTCTCGTCTATAACTTATTACATATATAACTAATATTATGTATATGTATATTTGTACATTCCTTACTATTTTTGCTCCGTTTTTAAAATGATTATTATTAATTACTGTTATTTTCGTACGTTTTAATTAAAAATTTAAATAAATTTAAATTCTAATGCTTTAAATATGATTTAAGAAATATTTTTTAACTATAATCAACGATTAAATGAAATCATATATTCTGATTCTTATTACTTTCAAATACAGTATTTTTAGTTAAAAGATTATATCTCAGTATCTATATATCATCTATCTAGCATATGTGACATTAAGATTTTCATTTTTAATGAATTTAAAAAATATGATCGCAGAATTCTTTGCATGATAACGTTTATACGCATTATAAACAGTATAATCATTTCAATCGTATTTTATATAATCTAAGTAATTTTTGTAAATGTGTACACACATAGCATGAATATGATTATCATTCATTTAATTATGAATTATTTTGGTGATGAAATATATACCAATTAAGTTTATTAAATGAGTAGATTGTATTGACATCTTTCATTCGGTTATCATTTACACGATAGTCACAGTCCAGAAATTGTATACCTGATATTACATTTCTAGCGCTATTTTTGTGTATAAATTATCAAAATGTTTAAGATGTACTCTAAAAATAAGATGTACACAAAAAATTAATAATCACGTTTACGAGTCTGTAGGTACTATTGCTTCTATATTCTTTTTATTAAGATTGCGAATAAATCGACTTCGAATTCTCTCTTATCTTCACTCATTTATTGATTTAATTTCTCAAATCAATTTTCAGATAATCAGATAAATAATTCTATATGAATAATTCTACATAAATAATTCTTAGATTCAAATAATCAGATAAATAATTCTACTGATAAAAGAAAAAAATAAAACTCAGCAACGAAAAAAATCATTCCCTTCTAAAATATAACAATGCAAACAACTATCATGTAATATGTGGTATAACAAGATCTGGATTATACGAAACATACAAAAATATATATATACATGTATATAAATATATACAATATTGAAACATGTAAAATCCACAAATATTCAAGCCTATGATATCAAATAATAAAAAAATAGTTCGCAATTTTAATAATAGTACTTATTCCATTTTGAAAACTTTTACTCTCGTATAAACATGAGTACGTTTTATTTTATTACACCACAGATATTTATTTACGTGTTTTTAAAAGTAAAGAATTAGTCTTCGAGCGCGCGAGCGCGCGCATCGAGTATATTCAAGGAACATTTTTCATTATGAAAAATGAGTTGTATGTACATTTATAGAGGACGTGCAGCTTATGTTACACGTATTTTGTATATACGATTTACAGCTGCACAACTTATACACAACACTCATCGCAGATAACGCTTGTAATCTATGATACTACTTGTTCTTAAAACATTTGACCTATCATAGCGACTGGTCGCACTGCTTGTCCGTTATTGACGTTATTCATATTTACGTGGATATGAGTGATTGTATGTGGTATGTGATGATGATTGTGATCATCAACAATCATCTCGCCATATTGGGCGCGACAACGCTTCTGGTGTGCAAAGAGACTGCCGCTGTGACTGTACGCGGCGCCGCACGTCTTGCATACGTACGGTTTCTCACCAGAATGAGTGTACGTATGCTCTTTTAACGTGCTAAGCCTCTTGAAAGCTTTACCGCAGGTTTTACATAGATAATTTGCTTCACCAGTATGTCGGGTTAAATGTCTGCGAAAAGCCGAGCTGACAGCAAATGCGGCGCTACATACGTGACACACAAACGGCTTGTCGCCTGTGTGAATACGAATATGATTCGCCAGGCTTGTCGTGGTCGTGAAACCACTGTTACATGTCTTGCACACATGTGGCTTAATGCCGGTGTGAGTTCGCATGTGGTAAGTGAGGGACGAATTGCTTGGATATACCTTACTACAGATATGACACAGATACTCGCGCGGTACCTTCTCTTTCGGCTTATGCGTTTTCTGATGGAGAACGAGACGAGCCTGACTTGCACAGACTTTCCTACAAATCTCGCAAGTAACTGGCTCGGCCTTAGGCTTATGCATCGATACATGCCGTCGCAGACCTTTCTTGGTGGCCATGACCTTGTCACAATGTTGGCATTTATATTCTCCGGTTCCTTCCTCGTCGCTCTCCTCTTTCTTGACGTTTTCGCCCTCCGGTGGAGGATCCATCGTGTTGTTGCTTGGCATATCGTCATCATCCGAATCGTATAGCTTATTATCATCCATCAAATTATCCAACAACCCATGTCCATGCTTCTCTGCATGTTTCTTTAATGTATCCGGCCTGAAGAACCATTTCTTACATACAGTACAAGAGTACTTCTTGTCGCCATGCACCAGGGCATGTCTTCTTAAATTCTTCAAGGATGAGCAGTACTGGTTGCAAATCTCGCACTTGTACAATTCTGGCGCGTTCTCGAATTCGTCCGTTTCATTCGCAGGCCCAGTCTCATCATCGGTATCATCTTCACTCTTAAATTCTTTCTTCGGTTCTTTATCCTTTCGCTCGCTTGTGTTGATCTGCTTAATCATATCGTTTACTTTCTCTGTATGTGACTTTAAGTGCCTCACGAGACTCTGAGACTTTGAGAAGGATGCATGACAAAGCTGACACGCATGCGGTTTCGATGCATGAATCTTCTGATGATTCTCCATGTTTTCCTGCTTGTAAAACATTTTTAAACAGATATCACATTTATATTTCTTTTCGTGGACCAAAGCATGCTTTTTCAGACCCTTCTGTGTTGCATATTGTTTGGAACAGACCTTACACTTAAACTTGGACTCCACTGAATCTTGGCTATCACTACTTGGCTCGTAATAATTGTCAACAACTTCATCATCGCTATATGTTTTAGCAGATTTGGTTTTTCTCGTAGATGTGCGTTTTTGCGGGACATTTTCCTCTTCTATATTATCATTGGATAAACTTTCAGTCACGAATTGCTCCTCCTGAACTATATTCTTTTCCACATACTGATCGGCTTCCTTAATTTCGTCATCCTTGTTTTGTAAATTGATAATGTTAGTACCCTGTGCATCTTCCTGTACTATTGTCATTTGATGAACCTCACTCTCTGATATGCAAGAATCTTTCACCTCTTCTTTACTTCCTTCAAATCCGATAGAACAAATGAATAGCTTTTCATCTGGTATTTGAATTTGATTGGTATTTAGATTGACTCTGGGAAATGAATCAGTGGTTTGAATGTACTCTTGTGCACTCGTAACTACTTGCATGTCTTCCTTAAAATAATCCTCTTGAAAGTGGTCTGACTTTTTTGACTGTACAAATCTTGTTTGTAGATCTGTTTGTGTATAAGAATCCTGCAAATCCTGAAAAATCACATAAACTATTATGTATTTTCATACATAGGCAAATATAACTTGAGAAAACTTGATGTTTTTACCATAGTAGACTTAATAGATTTGACAGGCTTATTGTAGTACATGCGTAATCTTGCGTCAGAGTATTGACACTGTTGTCTGAACTCGTGGGCGACGCTGGCCTTGTAAATGCAGTCATTACATATCAGGGAAGGTAATCCATCCTGCTCATCTATCTCAATGGAGCCACAAATTTGTATTTTTTGAGAAAGACCAGTGAGATTGTTCACTTCTTGTGTAGAGGAGAAGATTGATGACAAATTGGTACCTTCTTGAAGACAGATCCTACATACTCTGTCCATATTAACTGGTAAAGTAAAGTAATCCGAAGTCATTATTCCGTCGAAGATGAAATGTTCACCTGCGACAAGTTTTCTGTAAAATAAAAAGAAAGTGTGCAACAACAAAATAAACAAAGCATTCTTTGCAGAATGTAATTTTAAACATATGATTATCAGATATAATTATAAGTATTAAGTTCTGATGATCCCGTACATGTAAAAGACAAAAACAGAAGTTTCGTCATCTAGTAACAATAACGCAAACAAAGTACAGACGACATTATTACAATATGTTGCATTAACATCGCGTAATACGTTGACGAACGCTTTCGCATGGCATGGTGAGCAATCTACGAGGCAATTTAATATATCTCATGACGAGAGTCCCGCGGGATCGGATCTCGTAGCCGGGCGCAGCCATGCGAAACAAGATACCGACGTGTGACGCCGCGAGAGACATTCCATTCTCTACGTCGCGCGAATTCCGTGCGCGTACCGGGAGAGAGATAAGGAATTAAATATACAAATACCGGAGCGGTTCTCAACTTCTCGATGCGGGGCGCGTTCATGCGTCGTGCCACCCCCGACCCGATGTTGCTACTATGACAGTGACGCCCAGTAGACGCGGTGCACTGTTCTCAATCTCTTTCGAGTCTCTTGCAGTCTCTTGCTGCTGAACAGCACGTCTGACTTTTTCTTTTCAGGACTGTTCAGAGTGCTGCGCACTCACGATGGCTTCGCATCGAATGAAGGCGCGATACGCGTCGCTCCATAATCAATCCGTCGATTCGTAGAAACTTCAAACACTCCGAATACCTTCCTCGACTCTGCTCAGCCTTTGTCTCTCAGCTCGCTCCGATCGGCGATCGACGGGGCTATGAAAGTTGAGAGCAATCTGAGATGAACACCCGAAGATCTCTAAGTGTGGGTGGGTCAATACAAAGAAAAGAGATCGTGAGAGTGCACATATGTATGTACATACGTGTGAGTGCAAAAATCGATTGTATCGGAGACTTCGATTAATTGATCAGCGGCTCGCCATCTCTTTCTAAACCATCTCTGTAATACAGTGGAGACGAAACGTATTTCATACATATGTTTGCCGCTTAATGAAGCATGCAATACGCGCTTAAATCTATATAAGAACTGATAAGAACAGTTACTGTTTAATGTTCTAAACATGAAATAAACGGCTCCGAAAGAAACACAGAACATGCGCATGCGTCATATGAGAGACACGACAATCATATCTAATTGGTTGAATTTATATATCTCGTAAAAAATTGTCCATCATTTTTCACATAATTTTAAAAACTAAGTTATTAGATATATTGATGTTATATTACATTAAACTCAATTTGTAAAATATCTATCCCATACATATAGCATAGACTTTCAAAAGAATGCTGTATGTCCTAAAGATGTCTAGAAGATGTCTATATCTTAAAGATGTACATTATACGTTCTCAGAACATATAGTACACTTTATTTGAAAAACGTCTAAGAACAACGTTCTAAGAACGTCTTTAGAACATACAGCATTCTCTGATAAAGTATTTTTTTATATCATTATGCAATATTTTATGGCACATTTGAATTACAATTACATTAATATTATTATATCGATAATAGCTTTTTATTTTAAGAATCAATAATTTAACATAATTTTGAAAAAATTTAAATGTATACAATTAAATCTTCACTCGACACAATTAAATTTTGATATGATAACACACACACACACACACACACACACACACACACACACAGAGTATACATATTATAAATAATAGTTTTTCTACCGTACAATATATAATGGTGCAATATAAAAATCTTGACATAATGGACCCGAAAATATATATTAAAAATAGAAATAAACGATTATTAAGATTTCAATCTATCAGAAACCATATATTTCGGTATTACAGATTTCTAATACATAGAAAATACATTGAAATTTTAATATTTATTTCTGTTTCTTCCATTGTGCACAATCCGTAATGATCGATTTTCTTTTTTTTTTTGCACTTTATTTTTTCGTCTCTGATATGAATGACCCTTAATATATTCCAGTAAACTAGAAATATTTTGAAATATTTCAGTAACGTTGCTGCAACGTTACTAAAATGTTTCAGAATGTCTCTTGTTTACTAGGATGCTACTGTTTAATATTTTACCTCTTCTAAATAATTATTTTTACTTCTTTTTATTTTATAATAGAAGAACTATGATAAATCAAGCAATTTAATAATATAAACGTCTTGAAAAGATATTAATAATAATTGACCAAAAGTAAGCTAGAATTACTTCTTAAGCCAGTTCATAGTCGGATCTTATATTTAAAATCGTCTTAAGTACAATCTTAAAATGTTATGAATCAATCAGGGGGCCGTATTAGCGACTTAAACTTAAGACGGTCTTAAAATAAGAATCGATTATGAATCGGTCTTAAATTGATTATTGATTGATATTTTTCCTGTAATATTCTTAATTCTTTTAAAATACATTTAAAAATATATGTTTAAAATATATGTAAATAAATAATAAATACATATGTATAAAATTAAAAAGAACATATATGTATTAAAATCATGCGTACATACATATAATTTAAAATACACGTTTTTATATTTATTCATTTATTTGAATCTCGCGTAGGTGAATAAGTAGGTGACAATTATATTCCAGAACGAGTTGCAATCAATAATTGCAGCAGGAATTATAATGGAAGAAACAGAAATAAATATTAAGATTTCAATCTATGTACTAGGAATCTGTAATACCGAATACCCAATAGATGAATACCCAATGATTGCGTTTGGTAGAGAGAAGAGAGAACAGCTTTACAATTATTGTAAAATTCTTTGATATGATTGGTTTATACATTTAGATCTAGAAAGGAACTAAGAGCAAGACCAATCATATTAAAGAATTTTACATAGTTGCAAAGCTTCTTTCTCTGCTAAATGTAGCCATTGGACGAAGACACAGATAACTCATATTTATCTGCCCTCTTGACATTTCTCATTTAGATATAATTCCCTGGTATCTCGCTCTCTCTTCCTCTCTTACTCGTCCACCTGTCTGTCAAAAAATGTGAATATAGGACTGGAATTTATACAGATTTACGGTTAACTGTAATGATCAGGGCCACGTGTCGTCTGGTCGAATCGAAACGTACGACCGATGTGCAAGGAAGTTCCTTGAGCGGTGTAGTGCGAGCGCATACAGCATTTAATATCTTTTTTTAATGCGACCATGGCACTCCGTAAGGTGAAGGGGAATTTTGAGCGGATGTTTGACAAGAATTTGACGGATCTGGTGCGCGGAATCAGGAACAATAAAGAAAACGAGGTGATTCCCGTGTGTGTTCACAATTTCCTCACTGTCTTATCCTTTAGTCAGAACCTAACCTAATTTTCCTCCTTGCTCGTTCTATCTGTTTTTTTCAACAGTTCTTAGGATACTTTACTTCTCTTTTCTGTACCAGGCGAAGTACATTGCACAATGTATCGAGGAGATCAAGCAAGAGTTGCGGCAAGACAATGTGGCAGTCAAAGCCAACGCCGTGGCCAAGTTGACATATGTAAGTCTCTAACATATGTAAATTTTGACAGAATCAACTTGATGCAATTTCAGCAATTGTATAGTCAATTTATCACGAGTTAATTTATTCAGTTCAATTTATCCCAAGTATTATAATGATTTTAATTTATTCTTACTATTTCCAGCTCCAAATGTTGGGGTACGACATCAGTTGGGCTGGCTTTAACATAATAGAAGTAATGTCGTCGACAAAGTTCACTCACAAGCGAATTGGTTATCTTGCTGCCAGTCAAAGTTTTCATGCAGAAACAGAGGTAAAAGCCATTGTTGATAATATACTTATCAAATTTATTAAATGTACTGATGACTCATTCTGAATATCTTATATATACTTTTATTTATTGAGAAGCCACTTGCATGAATATTTTATATACATTTTTCAGGTACATATTTTCTCTCTCTCTCTCTCTCTCTCTCTCTCTCTCTCCTCCCCCCCCC
>Ga0157364_1001502_pt1 | contig 19956 bp, 7 predicted proteins | sample AttsexASBM2_FD_111476 | JGI IMG/M metagenome (GOLD analysis project Ga0157364, IMG submission 111476) | Fungus gardens microbial communities from leaf cutter ant in Ribeirão Preto, State of São Paulo, Brazil - Atta sexdens ASBM2 | ecosystem: Host-associated > Fungi > Mycelium > Unclassified ...
ATATCTATATAATAATAAGAAAACATTTTACATATCGAAAAATATATCCTAGATATATAAAAATATAAATATTATAGAAGTTTATTTTCTAAATTCTTCTGACGTAAATTATGAATTGTTTAAATCGAGATTTGTTATCAATCACATACACGTCTAATATTTCACATCTGCATAGAATGGACCATGATCATGTGACGACCAAATGAGACGAGAGGGTGAAGATGAAGCAAAATCCAAAGGCGAAATAGGATAAATCTGATCGTACCGAAAGGGTCGGGGTTGTCAGTGTTACGATATAGGGTCTGTTCTTATCTGCAAAATACAGGCTATGCTACCCCGCTCTCTCCTAGTATTCTAGGTCCCACGTACATATTGTCCAAAGTCCAGAAGAGGAAACTGAACAGGATACGCCATGATGAATCGGCCATATTATTCTGGACCATTCTCGAAAGACGCTAATCTTGCTTATGAACTATTTATTTTCATGCTTAATCACATATATTTTCGCGTTTAGCGAGTAAAAAATTGCAATAAATATAAATTTGTATATATGACAACATATTGTAAAAAAATGTCTTTTTTAATTTTATAATAAAATATTAAAAAATTTGAAATATAGTCGAAGCTCTTCAAATCTGGACTTTGGATTCGTCTTTTCCTTTTATTTCTTTACAAATTAATTTTTATGCGTAATAAGCATTTTCTAAAGAAAAAAAAGTATATTAAATAAAATATACTATTAACTTGTAAGTAATTAAAATTTAAATTAAGATTTGGAGAGAGAGAGAGAGAGAGAGAGAGAAAAGATTAATTATAAATACTTTTAATAATAAAACGTTAATCTTAATATATCTCTTTTTTAATACAAAAACTCCAAAAATTAAAAGGAACAAACAAAAAGGCAGAAAGAAAAAGAAAAATAATTCAGCAGAGAGAAGATGACAATTCACCTTATGAATAACAACATGATAACCGTACATGGAAATTGATTCTGAACATATATATCCTTTATATTTTCAAGTCATACTTCAGAGCATCAATTATGAACACAATCAACTGATTCTATATTCCTTCGAACTACATGTTTCAAATATGGAGTGTTCCAAAACTAATTTTTATTTTGTTATTATAAAGTTAATCGCATTTACTACAAACTCTCTTACGATTGCAATTTAGATTATAAGATTCATTCATGTTTTATTGGTGCAATTATAAAGGAGTATCACTGAATAAAACGGACTTTCTCATCATTTCCTTCTGTCGTTAAATGTATTATATTAATATTTAATGGCTCACAGATGTGTACGGAATAACGAGACTTCAATTTATATCACAATTCTGGGTCGAACTCTTTCCCGCATTCTTCTTGGATCGGTCACCGGGTACAATTAATGGATTCTATCGTCTGACCGGCTTCTGTTGTCCTTAGTGTGAACTTTACAAGACTTATATAATGCATGCGTAAGAAGAATGGACCACCCATGTAGAGAGGTCTCTCTCGACTCGGCCTCGAGTGCACTTCGGGATTGCGCGCGCGGACGAAGCACTCCATCAGAAGAAGTAGTCGGCCGGACAGCATACCGGGTAGAAAATGACACCAGTCTCGAGATGCACGTTTCATATCGGTCAAATTGAACTCTCGAATCGTATTTTCTCTTTTCGCAAAATTAGAAAACCATACAATAAATTTTATTGAGCAAAGATTATTGATTTTAACCTGCTTTTAGCAAAGATTTTATTTGTAATTATTTGATATTTTTTAAGCATGTACGATAAAATTGTTTCAGAATAAATAAATTCTTTCAAGAGAAAATTAATACTTATTTACGTATAATAATAAGAAAAAATATTTAAATTATAAATAATTTTTTTGTTTGCCATGTAATTAAATTATGTAATTAAGTTTTGCGATCTATAAATACACTTAATATTATTTTATTTATATGTATACACGCTTGTAATATGTTTGTATTAATATGTTTGCATTAATAGAGAAGTTTTTTTTATTAATATTTCATAATCTTTCGATATTGAAATAGATAGTTTCCTTCTTCGTTGGAGTCTAGTATTTATTTCAGTATTATAGATAATAATAATAATTGTAAAATCCTTTATATCATTTATCCTCTTTATCATTTATCTACATAAATGACACAATGCTACAATATTTTAGTATGTATAATTCTGAATAAAAAATTTTATGTATCAAAAATGATACTTTTATTAAAAAAAAACAAAAACACTTTCTAAAATCTCTCATTTATGAAATGTACAGAATATCCCGCTATTTTCTATATACGATTTTCGAAACACGTTGTATAAACCCATATAGAAAGCACACCTGAATAACGAGCCGCGTTGCTATTCCCTCGAGAGAGCAGCAGAGGTCGAAGATTTCAGGTCACTACGTCTCGAGAGCATAATGCATCGTAGCGAGGGAAAGAGTTGTGTAAACGAACTTTCATGAACTTCCGAAAGTCGTCGCTTTTTCACATCCTCCCTGTCGTTCCTCGGCACGATCTTTTTGCGCGCTCGCGAGGTGTATATAGTTTGTACAAATAACAATACCAACCGAAGTTTATAAATTTATGTTAGCGGTAAACGAAATCTATCAGTCCCGAAGATTTATCTTAATTTTAACTTAAATATAAATTTTCGAATAAAATATCTTCTCTTTCTAATAAAATCACATAACTGCGATCTGCAATCTAAAGAGAATAAAAACTTTGAATGTATTATTTGAAATGTATCATCATAATATTATTTGTAGTGCACACATAGTCTCGTTAATAAACGATTACTTAATAATATCATACTTCATTTAATTCGTACACTCAATTCTTTTTCTCAAACAAAAACGGCTTTCTAATACATGAAACCCGAAATGCGTGTGGTCTTCGAGAAGTGTTAATCGCCTGGCTCGCTACCGTGTTGCTTCTGACCGGCTCTTCAATTAGTATGTGCCACACATATTTCGAATCACGTGATATAACGTCTCAGACATTATCCACAATAAATTTTGAAGAAACAAAAATCTGTTCGTTTGAAAAATATTATACTACATTCTCATTAAACTCAAAATTTATTAATTTTTATTAAGTGCTATCGAAATAAATTTCATTAATTACTTTAATGCTTTGCGTTTAACAATTAATCAAAAAATAATTACACGCTATTATTTATAATCTTATTATTTAGAAGAATGCATCCAATAACAATATAATTACTGTGGTTATCGTAATGTTTGATAAATGACGATCGGTTACATTATTTTGTAGTATCTTTTTACACAATTTATCCTTTATAAACATTCGTAAATTAATAATCAGTACTGTATATAAGGAGAATTTTATTAGTCGCTTCTCAATACGCGAGAACAGTCCAAACGAGAACGAACATCGAGGCGGCGAAATCGCCGTGGATTTCGATGCCGGATAAACTCCTTAATCAAACAGAGAAGCCAATCGTGCGCAAATCGTCTGAATGAGCTTGCTTTTTTGTTATAGTTTACCAGTCGGGCACCTGTCGCATGTGTGCGCAAAGGGGTGTGGATTTAGAGATGGAGGATGTGAGAGGGAAGAGAGAAGAGAGAGAAGGAAAGAGAGAAATAGGGAAGAGGAACACAGAGAATGAAGCGAAGAGGGGTAGAAGTGAACGGAGAGCAGAGAGGGATAGAGGGTGAACGGAGGAACACGTGGTTCTATTTGCAAAAACAAAGTTTGCGCGGGACAAACACGGGCAGACACTAGCCGGTCTAGTCGACTTCGGGGTCAAAAGCGCAACAAAGACTCAATTGCATTTCGTTCCCACCCGTAGAATTCTTTTTTTTTACCCCAGTTTCCGCACTAATCGAATGATAAAGCGCCATCGAACATCGCCAACCGATCAAACTGATCCAACTTCCGAATCTTGAAGATTTGCGCGAAACGACGAATGAAAAATTAGATTAGACTTCAAATTGTAAACTTGATTTCAACTCGCGATATTACATAAATATGTTTAAGTAATAAACAAAAACATTTTGTTAATTTAATATAGCATTGTTTATTTAAGCAATAATTTCAATAATACTTTATTTAAGATAATATTATATTTTATGTGCCTTTAAAATAAATTACTAAATTATATTTTACGATAATAATTAATTTGTTTGTTCTGTTAAATAATTAATTACTTATATGTAAATTATAGAAGAAGAAAAAGAGAGAAGAAGAGTTTCAATAGGCAATCATCGAAAAGTCATTCTGTTGATTCTTAATTTGAATGCTTACTCTTTCATCAAACATACTTGACGTTGTCACAATATTGTTATCGGCTGCGCAAGAGTATCATAATGGATCTCAAACACTTGATTTCTCATCTAGATCAACGTTGTACATGTTGTCCCAAAATATCTCGTAAATCGTATATTCTACGAAATGATGAAATAAAATAGATAGAATAGAAGAAAACAATCTTGCTTTCTCTTTCATAAAATTTTTGTAACTTTTTATAAAAATTTATAACATAGAGCCTTCTATCAAAATTCTATTTTAAAAAGTTTTCTGACAAAAAAATGGTATGTTTAAAATATTACTAAATAAATACGGAAATTAGATTTCTTTGTCTAAGTCCTCTCTTTTCACGTCTTTTGATCTTTTTTATATAAAGTTTTTTTACAAAAGTGGAAATACGCAAAGTAATTTTTCATATTTCGAAATTTTTTACATTTATTATGAAAATTTTAATTATTATTACTCTTATATGAATTATATAAAAATAATATTAGACACTGTGTACATATGTTAATTGATTTTGCATATAATGCAATTATAATGGAATTTATATGTGGCGCCAGTCTTTCTTAATTCAAGTATAGGTAGATATAAGCACACGAGCGTAAAATGGTGCTTAACCTTCTGCTTAAAGTGGTTACGCCTGGTCATTCTGACCTTATTCATTGTATTTCACTGTGAGAAAGGTTCTGCATACTCAATATTCGTTGTACACGCTTCATGCAACTAGACACGTTTAAATTATTTAAATATATTTCGAACTTGCATAAATCCATATAAAAATAAATTATACTAAAATTATCTTGAACTTTTATCATAAATATTCCATGTGAATAGTAGATGTCTCATTTTCTAGTAATATCAAAAATTAAATAGCGCAAGAAAGCATTTTGATTATTATTAACGTTTTCAGAAGAAATTTTCATTTTAATTCTTCTTTTTCAAATTTTAAAGTATACAGATACCGAGATATGCAAGTTTTGAAATACATGTCATCTGACTGTACGAAGGTTGAAGACGCAAGATTCTCGAAGCGGAACGTCATCATTGCATTACCGAGAAATTTTCAGCGCGTCTTTCAGAGCATAACGTCCTCAAGTTCGTCGCGCGAAAATGCGATTCGTGGCGAGAGGAGCGGAAAAGGGTTGGCAAATGCGATGGACGCGTTGACGAGACGAAGACGGCAGCGGCGGCAGCGGCGGCGGCAGCGGCGGCGGCGGCAGCGACGGCGGAGGCGGAGGTGGTTGACGGTGGTGGTGTATGCCGTGACAAATATTTGCCTGTCAACACAGAGAGGCTCGCGCTACCATCCCGTTCTATCCCTATGCGCGCCGCAAACGACATGCATAGCCGAGGGAGGAACGTTTGTCGGGAGATGCAGGAGGACGGCAACCAAACGAATCATAAAAAGGCCCGATTGAGAGACAAAATGGAACGAGGAGGGTAACGACGCATGATAAGAACACGAAGAACTCGATTCTCGTACCGACCCGACACGATCACGACAGTTTGTCAGCATACTAACGCGCCGCGATGAACGGGATAATGATCGAAGGTGTTTGCATGCGGTTGCTGAATAGCAAGAAACGTTGCATAGATAAAAGAGTTAGAGTGCATTGTCATGAATATAATTATGAAGAATAATACACTGTAGAATAATACAGTATATAGAATATAAATTGGAAACGAAATGAATAAATGACTAATTATAAAAGGTATAGGTAAATATCTCAAATAATTACAAAATATACATACATTATTAAAAATATTACATTCCTACATTCATGCATTTTTCGATTAATTAATTTCTAGTTATTAGTTCCCTATTTTTATTGTCTAACAATATTTGCTATTTATAAAATATTTTCTAAAGCTCTACTTTGTTTATACTATATCTTATTAACAACATCGTATTTCATTATTAGTGTAAAAATTATAAAACAGAAAAATTCTTTAACAAAGGTATAAACTCAGTTTCCGAAAACAATCGCGCACTCACGTTTTGGTCCGGAGAGAAAGGAAAGTATTCGCGTAGGAAGCAAGTCTCTTCATTCACGTAGACCTTTTTGGGCGAAGGAGACGAAGGAGTGACACGCGGACGAAAAGGAGAGAGAGAGAGAGAGAGAGAGAGAGAGAGAGAGAGAGGAAGGAGAATGTGAGGTGGAGCAGGGGGACAGAGAAAACGATGGCCACCTACGATCTGTTCCTCGCTCGTTCATTCACTTACTCACTCTCCTCTCTCGTTTCTATTCTCTCTCCTCTCTGTGTGCTTTTAATTTACCGGGCGGCAGGCAAATGTTTGCGCCACTCCCCCTCGATCGTACAACCCATCTCTCTCCTGTTCTTCCTACTTCTCCACCTTCGTGTCTCTAGCCGCCACTTTCTATTCCCTTCGCCCGTTCGTTTCCCCTTGCGAACGTTTTGCACCCTTCTCTGCTGCCCCTCTCTATCGAGGATCCCTCACTCCCTTCTTCATCGTCCCGAATATATTGACTGACTCTGACCATAAAGAATTTCCCGCATGGATAGCTTGAAAAAAAAAAGGAGAGAGAAAGCGTGGAATCTATCATGGATGGTAATATGCAGAGATAAAAAAATCATATACATATACATATATTACATAGATTGAAGTGAGAGGAAAAACCATGCCGGTCAACTGATCGCGATTTTTATTAATCGCGAATTAAAGGTATGTGTGCGCGAAATGCACATCGGCGATGAAAATATTGATATTGGACGACGTACGTCGTTGATGGTAAAAAATTAGAAAAAAAAATGATGAAGAGAAGCACAGAGAAGAGAGGAAAGAAAAGAGGAAAAAGAGGTATAATAACGATAAAAACGTTTGACTTCGTTGCAAAAGAAGTTATATACGAGAGATATCAATCACATCCTTTACTTTTAAAGTTTAGCAAATAAAACCTGCTACGCATTATAACCGTGCAAACATCTAATTTTTCATGTTTGATTCACTATCGCGAGAAGCAATTACGCATGCACTCTATACACTGCTTTGTACATGAAGCATTAATAAACGCAGAAAAAATCGCAAATGTCACGACGAAACAAAGAATAAAATTATTTAATCTAACATCCTAGTACAATGTCCTGTAAAGATTTGATTAAATCTTTGGACATCATATGTCACACGAATGATAGCCTAATCTGAATTCTAGTAGCTGAACATCGTTGAATTAAAGAATTGTCGTAGTTGCGAATTTTGATCACACGCGCACGCTCGCGTTTCACTTGTGGCTTTTAATAAATGGCATAAAAACGAGATCAAATATTTAATCGGGAAATATTTGAGTGCCTATTATTACAGGGTAGTGGCGCGGCATAGATACCCGGTGCAGCAACCCCATGGAGCCTCCACTGTGCCATTCCGTTTATGTCTGGCAAATATACATAGTTGTTCGCGTTAGATACATAGACATCCGCGCGTCGATTTAAAGCGAGACACTAGCGAACGAGCTCCATTTTCTGCTCGTCGTTTTTCCGCTTGTAATCAGTCCCCCGTGCCGTCATCGTTACTCCGCAAAGATACTCTGGTTAATTATAGTGTTTGGGGATGGGATTGAATAATGTATCGGCCGATCGAGTTGGCAAATTTTCCAGGAAAGAGACTTCTGGCATTTGCCAGGATGAGGATGGTAACTACGAGACCGCGTTTTGCGATACTCAATAGATGTATATGAAAGACATTAAGAATATAGTTAAATAGAAAATATATACAATATAAACTCTAATAATAAATATAGATATATTTCTTATTCTATATATGGAAAGAGAATTTCGCTAATATGAAGCACTTATAATTATTATATTGTTTAAACTAGTTAGTGAACAACGTATTTCAATTTTTCAATTATTATAATAGTTAAATACATTAAAATAATAAATAATTTTCATTAAAAAATTATAATTATAATTAATAATGTAAATTAATAATACAAAATTAATATTATAAAATTCGTAATTTGATCGATAAAAACTAAATGAGAGGAAAGGAAAAGGAAAGCTGCATTTACCGTACAGACTAACAATCTCAAGCTTCTATGTGTTATCACCGCCGCAGTTTTTATTTCTTTTTCCAGGATGTTCGCATAAGGGCGTCGCAGCGTAACCTGGGAGATGCCGACCGAGCAAAATATTTGTGCTGGGCAAATGAAACAGGACCGAGGTGACCATGTCGCGTGGGAACTCAAAAGATTCCGTAGCGAGTGGTTTACACACGTCTGGGAGGACACGAAGAAGCAAATAAATTAGGCGGTCGTACGCAATTAATGCTCACGAACACGTTCGCGTACGCACGACTAGCATGTAACGATGTAACGAATGTAACACACGAATGACATGCCACGGGTTGTTCCAGGTGAGGCGCGCAATTACGCGTCGCCGCCACACGCCAATGTTCTGATATACGGCGTCTAATGAGGGTGGCCCTTCACATTTGACCCTCTTTTTTTCCCGCGATGGCCACGTGACCGGAAGCAAAACGATAGACATCGAGGACATCACATCCACGTGTAATGACGCTGTGTAATAATAATTAATTACCGCATCAAGGTGTCGCGCTATCAAATGAACAAGGAAGATAATCACGATAGAACAACCTTGCGATTATATCTTTCTCCTATTTGGATGAAGAACGTAGATTATGCGAAATTTAAGATTTATCAGGATTAAGATATTGAACACTTACTCTAATTATAACGTACACTGCGATTAAACGAAAAAAATAATTTTGCTGAAGTATCTAAAAATTTAGCTATATACAGTGTATATATATATATATATATATAAAGCTAAATTTTTAGATACTTCAGCAAAATTATTTTTTTATATATATGTATAGATATATATATAATTATTTTCTTTTAATTTTCTATCAAAATAATTATGTAGGACACTAAAATTGATTACTAAAATGTCAAAACTTTTTACAGTATTACTCATCATATACTTGAATCTTTTATATATAATTATTTTCAAATCCCGACCGAGGCAATATTTTTCGTAATAGATTAATTCATAGATTTAAGCTTCTCAATAATATGACATTTTTAATATTCTTATGAAGATGCTTATCAGCATCAAAAATTATTCAATTATTTGTCAATTTAGTATGTGATGTGATATTATTCTGATTCTTTCTGTTCTGATGATTTCTAGACAAAAAAACGATTTCAGCGCGCGATTTGCAGAATCAGATGTGTTTAGGTATATAAATTGAATATTTAAGAAAGATCACAGAAATATTTAAACTAAGATCTGCTTCGACCTAAAAATAGGATATCTTTTATTTAATTATAATTATTTTAAAAGTTCAATACAAAATTACAATTTTTAGATCTGTAACTAGTTAAATTTTTAGATACTTTAGGAAAATCGTTCTTTCGTGTAGAAATCTACAAAATTGTATAGATTATTCTAGATTGTGATTGCTGATCATCTCATACATTCGTGGGTGCATTTTAAGAACGTCGCGCGATATCACGAACAAGTTTTATCATCGAGTAGGGTGGGATCCTATATACAAGCTCAAAGCTAACGCGCGGATAATTACATCGCGCCGATGATCATAACCGGCGGCTCGAGTGAACCGAAAAACAAATAGCGGCTGCACAACACTTTTTCGAGCCGCACTCTCCGCACAACCGAGTGCATACACATGTATACATCATACACACACATATATATATATATATATGTGTGTGTATGATGTATACATGTGTATGCACTCGGTTGTGCGGAGAGTGCGGCTCGAAAAAGTGTTGTGCAGCCGCTATTTGTTTTTCGGTTCACTCGAGCCGCCGGTTATGATCATCGGCGCGATGTAATTATCCGCGCGTTAGCTTTGAGCTTGTATATAGGATCCCACCCTACTCGATGATAAAACTTGTTCGTGATATCGCGCGACGTTCTTAAAATGCACCCACGAATGTATGAGATGATCAGCAATCACAATCTAGAATAATCTATACAATTTTGTAGATTTCTACACGAAAGAACGATTTTCCTAAAGTATCTAAAAATTTAACTAGTTACAGATCTAAAAATTGTAATTTTGTATTGAACTTTTAAAATAATTATAATTAAATAAAAGATATCCTATTTTTAGGTCGAAGCAGATCTTAGTTTAAATATTTCTGTGATCTTTCTTAAATATTCAATTTATATACCTAAACACATCTGATTCTGCAAATCGCGCGCTGAAATCGTTTTTTTGTCTAGAAATCATCAGAACAGAAAGAATCAGAATAATATCACATCACATACTAAATTGACAAATAATTGAATAATTTTTGATGCTGATAAGCATCTTCATAAGAATATTAAAAATGTCATATTATTGAGAAGCTTAAATCTATGAATTAATCTATTACGAAAAATATTGCCTCGGTCGGGATTTGAAAATAATTATATATAAAAGATTCAAGTATATGATGAGTAATACTGTAAAAAGTTTTGACATTTTAGTAATCAATTTTAGTGTCCTACATAATTATTTTGATAGAAAATTAAAAGAAAATAATTATATATATATCTATACATATATATAAAAAAATAATTTTGCTGAAGTATCTAAAAATTTAGCTTTATATATATATATATATATATACACTGTATATAGCTAAATTTTTAGATACTTCAGCAAAATTATTTTTTTCGTTTAATCGCAGTGTACGTTATAATTAGAGTAAGTGTTCAATATCTTAATCCTGATAAATCTTAAATTTCGCATAATCTACGTTCTTCATCCAAATAGGAGAAAGATATAATCGCAAGGTTGTTCTATCGTGATTATCTTCCTTGTTCATTTGATAGCGCGACACCTTGATGCGGTAATTAATTATTATTACACAGCGTCATTACACGTGGATGTGATGTCCTCGATGTCTATCGTTTTGCTTCCGGTCACGTGGCCATCGCGGGAAAAAAAGAGGGTCAAATGTGAAGGGCCACCCTCATTAGACGCCGTATATCAGAACATTGGCGTGTGGCGGCGACGCGTAATTGCGCGCCTCACCTGGAACAACCCGTGGCATGTCATTCGTGTGTTACATTCGTTACATCGTTACATGCTAGTCGTGCGTACGCGAACGTGTTCGTGAGCATTAATTGCGTACGACCGCCTAATTTATTTGCTTCTTCGTGTCCTCCCAGACGTGTGTAAACCACTCGCTACGGAATCTTTTGAGTTCCCACGCGACATGGTCACCTCGGTCCTGTTTCATTTGCCCAGCACAAATATTTTGCTCGGTCGGCATCTCCCAGGTTACGCTGCGACGCCCTTATGCGAACATCCTGGAAAAAGAAATAAAAACTGCGGCGGTGATAACACATAGAAGCTTGAGATTGTTAGTCTGTACGGTAAATGCAGCTTTCCTTTTCCTTTCCTCTCATTTAGTTTTTATCGATCAAATTACGAATTTTATAATATTAATTTTGTATTATTAATTTACATTATTAATTATAATTATAATTTTTTAATGAAAATTATTTATTATTTTAATGTATTTAACTATTATAATAATTGAAAAATTGAAATACGTTGTTCACTAACTAGTTTAAACAATATAATAATTATAAGTGCTTCATATTAGCGAAATTCTCTTTCCATATATAGAATAAGAAATATATCTATATTTATTATTAGAGTTTATATTGTATATATTTTCTATTTAACTATATTCTTAATGTCTTTCATATACATCTATTGAGTATCGCAAAACGCGGTCTCGTAGTTACCATCCTCATCCTGGCAAATGCCAGAAGTCTCTTTCCTGGAAAATTTGCCAACTCGATCGGCCGATACATTATTCAATCCCATCCCCAAACACTATAATTAACCAGAGTATCTTTGCGGAGTAACGATGACGGCACGGGGGACTGATTACAAGCGGAAAAACGACGAGCAGAAAATGGAGCTCGTTCGCTAGTGTCTCGCTTTAAATCGACGCGCGGATGTCTATGTATCTAACGCGAACAACTATGTATATTTGCCAGACATAAACGGAATGGCACAGTGGAGGCTCCATGGGGTTGCTGCACCGGGTATCTATGCCGCGCCACTACCCTGTAATAATAGGCACTCAAATATTTCCCGATTAAATATTTGATCTCGTTTTTATGCCATTTATTAAAAGCCACAAGTGAAACGCGAGCGTGCGCGTGTGATCAAAATTCGCAACTACGACAATTCTTTAATTCAACGATGTTCAGCTACTAGAATTCAGATTAGGCTATCATTCGTGTGACATATGATGTCCAAAGATTTAATCAAATCTTTACAGGACATTGTACTAGGATGTTAGATTAAATAATTTTATTCTTTGTTTCGTCGTGACATTTGCGATTTTTTCTGCGTTTATTAATGCTTCATGTACAAAGCAGTGTATAGAGTGCATGCGTAATTGCTTCTCGCGATAGTGAATCAAACATGAAAAATTAGATGTTTGCACGGTTATAATGCGTAGCAGGTTTTATTTGCTAAACTTTAAAAGTAAAGGATGTGATTGATATCTCTCGTATATAACTTCTTTTGCAACGAAGTCAAACGTTTTTATCGTTATTATACCTCTTTTTCCTCTTTTCTTTCCTCTCTTCTCTGTGCTTCTCTTCATCATTTTTTTTTCTAATTTTTTACCATCAACGACGTACGTCGTCCAATATCAATATTTTCATCGCCGATGTGCATTTCGCGCACACATACCTTTAATTCGCGATTAATAAAAATCGCGATCAGTTGACCGGCATGGTTTTTCCTCTCACTTCAATCTATGTAATATATGTATATGTATATGATTTTTTTATCTCTGCATATTACCATCCATGATAGATTCCACGCTTTCTCTCTCCTTTTTTTTTTCAAGCTATCCATGCGGGAAATTCTTTATGGTCAGAGTCAGTCAATATATTCGGGACGATGAAGAAGGGAGTGAGGGATCCTCGATAGAGAGGGGCAGCAGAGAAGGGTGCAAAACGTTCGCAAGGGGAAACGAACGGGCGAAGGGAATAGAAAGTGGCGGCTAGAGACACGAAGGTGGAGAAGTAGGAAGAACAGGAGAGAGATGGGTTGTACGATCGAGGGGGAGTGGCGCAAACATTTGCCTGCCGCCCGGTAAATTAAAAGCACACAGAGAGGAGAGAGAATAGAAACGAGAGAGGAGAGTGAGTAAGTGAATGAACGAGCGAGGAACAGATCGTAGGTGGCCATCGTTTTCTCTGTCCCCCTGCTCCACCTCACATTCTCCTTCCTCTCTCTCTCTCTCTCTCTCTCTCTCTCTCTCTCTCTCCTTTTCGTCCGCGTGTCACTCCTTCGTCTCCTTCGCCCAAAAAGGTCTACGTGAATGAAGAGACTTGCTTCCTACGCGAATACTTTCCTTTCTCTCCGGACCAAAACGTGAGTGCGCGATTGTTTTCGGAAACTGAGTTTATACCTTTGTTAAAGAATTTTTCTGTTTTATAATTTTTACACTAATAATGAAATACGATGTTGTTAATAAGATATAGTATAAACAAAGTAGAGCTTTAGAAAATATTTTATAAATAGCAAATATTGTTAGACAATAAAAATAGGGAACTAATAACTAGAAATTAATTAATCGAAAAATGCATGAATGTAGGAATGTAATATTTTTAATAATGTATGTATATTTTGTAATTATTTGAGATATTTACCTATACCTTTTATAATTAGTCATTTATTCATTTCGTTTCCAATTTATATTCTATATACTGTATTATTCTACAGTGTATTATTCTTCATAATTATATTCATGACAATGCACTCTAACTCTTTTATCTATGCAACGTTTCTTGCTATTCAGCAACCGCATGCAAACACCTTCGATCATTATCCCGTTCATCGCGGCGCGTTAGTATGCTGACAAACTGTCGTGATCGTGTCGGGTCGGTACGAGAATCGAGTTCTTCGTGTTCTTATCATGCGTCGTTACCCTCCTCGTTCCATTTTGTCTCTCAATCGGGCCTTTTTATGATTCGTTTGGTTGCCGTCCTCCTGCATCTCCCGACAAACGTTCCTCCCTCGGCTATGCATGTCGTTTGCGGCGCGCATAGGGATAGAACGGGATGGTAGCGCGAGCCTCTCTGTGTTGACAGGCAAATATTTGTCACGGCATACACCACCACCGTCAACCACCTCCGCCTCCGCCGTCGCTGCCGCCGCCGCCGCTGCCGCCGCCGCTGCCGCCGCTGCCGTCTTCGTCTCGTCAACGCGTCCATCGCATTTGCCAACCCTTTTCCGCTCCTCTCGCCACGAATCGCATTTTCGCGCGACGAACTTGAGGACGTTATGCTCTGAAAGACGCGCTGAAAATTTCTCGGTAATGCAATGATGACGTTCCGCTTCGAGAATCTTGCGTCTTCAACCTTCGTACAGTCAGATGACATGTATTTCAAAACTTGCATATCTCGGTATCTGTATACTTTAAAATTTGAAAAAGAAGAATTAAAATGAAAATTTCTTCTGAAAACGTTAATAATAATCAAAATGCTTTCTTGCGCTATTTAATTTTTGATATTACTAGAAAATGAGACATCTACTATTCACATGGAATATTTATGATAAAAGTTCAAGATAATTTTAGTATAATTTATTTTTATATGGATTTATGCAAGTTCGAAATATATTTAAATAATTTAAACGTGTCTAGTTGCATGAAGCGTGTACAACGAATATTGAGTATGCAGAACCTTTCTCACAGTGAAATACAATGAATAAGGTCAGAATGACCAGGCGTAACCACTTTAAGCAGAAGGTTAAGCACCATTTTACGCTCGTGTGCTTATATCTACCTATACTTGAATTAAGAAAGACTGGCGCCACATATAAATTCCATTATAATTGCATTATATGCAAAATCAATTAACATATGTACACAGTGTCTAATATTATTTTTATATAATTCATATAAGAGTAATAATAATTAAAATTTTCATAATAAATGTAAAAAATTTCGAAATATGAAAAATTACTTTGCGTATTTCCACTTTTGTAAAAAAACTTTATATAAAAAAGATCAAAAGACGTGAAAAGAGAGGACTTAGACAAAGAAATCTAATTTCCGTATTTATTTAGTAATATTTTAAACATACCATTTTTTTGTCAGAAAACTTTTTAAAATAGAATTTTGATAGAAGGCTCTATGTTATAAATTTTTATAAAAAGTTACAAAAATTTTATGAAAGAGAAAGCAAGATTGTTTTCTTCTATTCTATCTATTTTATTTCATCATTTCGTAGAATATACGATTTACGAGATATTTTGGGACAACATGTACAACGTTGATCTAGATGAGAAATCAAGTGTTTGAGATCCATTATGATACTCTTGCGCAGCCGATAACAATATTGTGACAACGTCAAGTATGTTTGATGAAAGAGTAAGCATTCAAATTAAGAATCAACAGAATGACTTTTCGATGATTGCCTATTGAAACTCTTCTTCTCTCTTTTTCTTCTTCTATAATTTACATATAAGTAATTAATTATTTAACAGAACAAACAAATTAATTATTATCGTAAAATATAATTTAGTAATTTATTTTAAAGGCACATAAAATATAATATTATCTTAAATAAAGTATTATTGAAATTATTGCTTAAATAAACAATGCTATATTAAATTAACAAAATGTTTTTGTTTATTACTTAAACATATTTATGTAATATCGCGAGTTGAAATCAAGTTTACAATTTGAAGTCTAATCTAATTTTTCATTCGTCGTTTCGCGCAAATCTTCAAGATTCGGAAGTTGGATCAGTTTGATCGGTTGGCGATGTTCGATGGCGCTTTATCATTCGATTAGTGCGGAAACTGGGGTAAAAAAAAAGAATTCTACGGGTGGGAACGAAATGCAATTGAGTCTTTGTTGCGCTTTTGACCCCGAAGTCGACTAGACCGGCTAGTGTCTGCCCGTGTTTGTCCCGCGCAAACTTTGTTTTTGCAAATAGAACCACGTGTTCCTCCGTTCACCCTCTATCCCTCTCTGCTCTCCGTTCACTTCTACCCCTCTTCGCTTCATTCTCTGTGTTCCTCTTCCCTATTTCTCTCTTTCCTTCTCTCTCTTCTCTCTTCCCTCTCACATCCTCCATCTCTAAATCCACACCCCTTTGCGCACACATGCGACAGGTGCCCGACTGGTAAACTATAACAAAAAAGCAAGCTCATTCAGACGATTTGCGCACGATTGGCTTCTCTGTTTGATTAAGGAGTTTATCCGGCATCGAAATCCACGGCGATTTCGCCGCCTCGATGTTCGTTCTCGTTTGGACTGTTCTCGCGTATTGAGAAGCGACTAATAAAATTCTCCTTATATACAGTACTGATTATTAATTTACGAATGTTTATAAAGGATAAATTGTGTAAAAAGATACTACAAAATAATGTAACCGATCGTCATTTATCAAACATTACGATAACCACAGTAATTATATTGTTATTGGATGCATTCTTCTAAATAATAAGATTATAAATAATAGCGTGTAATTATTTTTTGATTAATTGTTAAACGCAAAGCATTAAAGTAATTAATGAAATTTATTTCGATAGCACTTAATAAAAATTAATAAATTTTGAGTTTAATGAGAATGTAGTATAATATTTTTCAAACGAACAGATTTTTGTTTCTTCAAAATTTATTGTGGATAATGTCTGAGACGTTATATCACGTGATTCGAAATATGTGTGGCACATACTAATTGAAGAGCCGGTCAGAAGCAACACGGTAGCGAGCCAGGCGATTAACACTTCTCGAAGACCACACGCATTTCGGGTTTCATGTATTAGAAAGCCGTTTTTGTTTGAGAAAAAGAATTGAGTGTACGAATTAAATGAAGTATGATATTATTAAGTAATCGTTTATTAACGAGACTATGTGTGCACTACAAATAATATTATGATGATACATTTCAAATAATACATTCAAAGTTTTTATTCTCTTTAGATTGCAGATCGCAGTTATGTGATTTTATTAGAAAGAGAAGATATTTTATTCGAAAATTTATATTTAAGTTAAAATTAAGATAAATCTTCGGGACTGATAGATTTCGTTTACCGCTAACATAAATTTATAAACTTCGGTTGGTATTGTTATTTGTACAAACTATATACACCTCGCGAGCGCGCAAAAAGATCGTGCCGAGGAACGACAGGGAGGATGTGAAAAAGCGACGACTTTCGGAAGTTCATGAAAGTTCGTTTACACAACTCTTTCCCTCGCTACGATGCATTATGCTCTCGAGACGTAGTGACCTGAAATCTTCGACCTCTGCTGCTCTCTCGAGGGAATAGCAACGCGGCTCGTTATTCAGGTGTGCTTTCTATATGGGTTTATACAACGTGTTTCGAAAATCGTATATAGAAAATAGCGGGATATTCTGTACATTTCATAAATGAGAGATTTTAGAAAGTGTTTTTGTTTTTTTTTAATAAAAGTATCATTTTTGATACATAAAATTTTTTATTCAGAATTATACATACTAAAATATTGTAGCATTGTGTCATTTATGTAGATAAATGATAAAGAGGATAAATGATATAAAGGATTTTACAATTATTATTATTATCTATAATACTGAAATAAATACTAGACTCCAACGAAGAAGGAAACTATCTATTTCAATATCGAAAGATTATGAAATATTAATAAAAAAAACTTCTCTATTAATGCAAACATATTAATACAAACATATTACAAGCGTGTATACATATAAATAAAATAATATTAAGTGTATTTATAGATCGCAAAACTTAATTACATAATTTAATTACATGGCAAACAAAAAAATTATTTATAATTTAAATATTTTTTCTTATTATTATACGTAAATAAGTATTAATTTTCTCTTGAAAGAATTTATTTATTCTGAAACAATTTTATCGTACATGCTTAAAAAATATCAAATAATTACAAATAAAATCTTTGCTAAAAGCAGGTTAAAATCAATAATCTTTGCTCAATAAAATTTATTGTATGGTTTTCTAATTTTGCGAAAAGAGAAAATACGATTCGAGAGTTCAATTTGACCGATATGAAACGTGCATCTCGAGACTGGTGTCATTTTCTACCCGGTATGCTGTCCGGCCGACTACTTCTTCTGATGGAGTGCTTCGTCCGCGCGCGCAATCCCGAAGTGCACTCGAGGCCGAGTCGAGAGAGACCTCTCTACATGGGTGGTCCATTCTTCTTACGCATGCATTATATAAGTCTTGTAAAGTTCACACTAAGGACAACAGAAGCCGGTCAGACGATAGAATCCATTAATTGTACCCGGTGACCGATCCAAGAAGAATGCGGGAAAGAGTTCGACCCAGAATTGTGATATAAATTGAAGTCTCGTTATTCCGTACACATCTGTGAGCCATTAAATATTAATATAATACATTTAACGACAGAAGGAAATGATGAGAAAGTCCGTTTTATTCAGTGATACTCCTTTATAATTGCACCAATAAAACATGAATGAATCTTATAATCTAAATTGCAATCGTAAGAGAGTTTGTAGTAAATGCGATTAACTTTATAATAACAAAATAAAAATTAGTTTTGGAACACTCCATATTTGAAACATGTAGTTCGAAGGAATATAGAATCAGTTGATTGTGTTCATAATTGATGCTCTGAAGTATGACTTGAAAATATAAAGGATATATATGTTCAGAATCAATTTCCATGTACGGTTATCATGTTGTTATTCATAAGGTGAATTGTCATCTTCTCTCTGCTGAATTATTTTTCTTTTTCTTTCTGCCTTTTTGTTTGTTCCTTTTAATTTTTGGAGTTTTTGTATTAAAAAAGAGATATATTAAGATTAACGTTTTATTATTAAAAGTATTTATAATTAATCTTTTCTCTCTCTCTCTCTCTCTCTCTCTCCAAATCTTAATTTAAATTTTAATTACTTACAAGTTAATAGTATATTTTATTTAATATACTTTTTTTTCTTTAGAAAATGCTTATTACGCATAAAAATTAATTTGTAAAGAAATAAAAGGAAAAGACGAATCCAAAGTCCAGATTTGAAGAGCTTCGACTATATTTCAAATTTTTTAATATTTTATTATAAAATTAAAAAAGACATTTTTTTACAATATGTTGTCATATATACAAATTTATATTTATTGCAATTTTTTACTCGCTAAACGCGAAAATATATGTGATTAAGCATGAAAATAAATAGTTCATAAGCAAGATTAGCGTCTTTCGAGAATGGTCCAGAATAATATGGCCGATTCATCATGGCGTATCCTGTTCAGTTTCCTCTTCTGGACTTTGGACAATATGTACGTGGGACCTAGAATACTAGGAGAGAGCGGGGTAGCATAGCCTGTATTTTGCAGATAAGAACAGACCCTATATCGTAACACTGACAACCCCGACCCTTTCGGTACGATCAGATTTATCCTATTTCGCCTTTGGATTTTGCTTCATCTTCACCCTCTCGTCTCATTTGGTCGTCACATGATCATGGTCCATTCTATGCAGATGTGAAATATTAGACGTGTATGTGATTGATAACAAATCTCGATTTAAACAATTCATAATTTACGTCAGAAGAATTTAGAAAATAAACTTCTATAATATTTATATTTTTATATATCTAGGATATATTTTTCGATATGTAAAATGTTTTCTTATTATTATATAGATAT
>Ga0157364_1001503_pt1 | contig 19946 bp, 7 predicted proteins | sample AttsexASBM2_FD_111476 | JGI IMG/M metagenome (GOLD analysis project Ga0157364, IMG submission 111476) | Fungus gardens microbial communities from leaf cutter ant in Ribeirão Preto, State of São Paulo, Brazil - Atta sexdens ASBM2 | ecosystem: Host-associated > Fungi > Mycelium > Unclassified ...
AGTTGTGTTGCACCTGTTTTATATTTAATTTTTGTTTGGATTATTGGGAGGGTGTGTGTATGTGTTTGTGTGTTTGTGGTGGTGGGGGGGGGTGCATGCAGTTTTACTCGAAATTAAGGACTTACTTTTAAATTCAGTATTCTCTGTGATAGCAACAAAACATTCAAAGAAAATCAAACAAAGTCTTTACTTCGTGTATAGAGAAAATGGTAAAATATACAATAAGAAAATTTAGATAGATTATGTGACAAAAGCAGAAAATTCTACAAAGAAATAAAAAAATCATTCACATAAGATTAAATAAATAACGGTAGATAATAAAATAAATGAACCCAAATATGATTTGTAGAAAGTAATTATTTTAGCATAATTTTAACATAAAGAATCATAATGATATAATAAATATAATAAATGATGAAAAAAAAAAATAATGATAGAAATAAAAATAATATTAAAAATAATGATAGAAATAAAATAATTTTCTTCGTGAAATGTAACAAAAAAAATTTCGCGATGTAAAATTGTTTAATGATAGAAGATAATTTATTCAGAATTGGGTAAGTTAACTTTTTTTTTAACTAAGTTAAATTAAAGTTAACAGCCTTGAAAATTTAACTTAATTAAAATACAAGTTAATTCATAACAAAAATAATTGAATTAAAAGTTAAGTTAAGAAAGTAATTAAAATAAAAGTAATTAAAATAAAAATAAAAAAAAATAAAAGTTAAATTTGGTTCGAACGAATAACTAAAAAAAAAATTTGACTATTTTACATAATTTTTCGTATTTTTCCTTTCTTTTATTTATTAAAGAATTTAATTATTTTTGTTCACAAGTAACAATTATACAATATAAAATTACTAAATTATATACTTATAGCCTCTCGCATTATATTTAAGGAGTCATTGTATTTAAGGAGTCCAAAAAAATCAAATTAAAAGTTAATAGTTAGCGATAAAATGTAACTAAAAAGTAATTAAACTAAAAAGTTAAGAGTCTAAAATGTAAGTTAAGTTAAAATTAGTTAACTTTTTAATTTTTATCTTTTTAACTTAGCACTACTCAACCCTGAATTTATTGTATGATTTTATCAAATAATAAAAATATTGGCTGTTAGAGATCCTTGTCACTCGAACACATTCCAAGATTTTCTCGTTCACTTCGTAGAAGAATGAACGGAAATAACTTCCAATGGTAAGAGTTTATTTCTCAGATTATCAGGGAAGGCTGACATAACATAATACACATTCAAGGATAAAAAAGAGAAGTGAAAAATATCGACATTCACTAAAATTCTTAAGTGCTGTCAAAGGTCAATCATTGACATTTGGTCAAATTTCATTAGAAATAATGCAGCATTTCTTTAATATATAGTTCTTTAATATAAAGTTTCCTACTATTCGCGATAAGTTTGCATATATGAATACAATTTTTCTGTGCTAAGAATTATAATATGTAACGGATCGATATCGAATCAACGAATGCGATTGTTTCTTGAATAGTTATTTTCGAATGTAAAAATTAAAACGCTATTGTTCAACTATTTAGCCAATATTCATGAATATTATATTACATATAATATTATATACGAGTTTTCAAAGAATAAATTAGTTTAAAAAACTTGTTTAAAACATGTTACTTTCACGGCTCACTGAAATTCATGATATTTTAGAATTCAGTTTACACCGTTTTAAAGATAAGAAGCTTATCGCAAAACTAAAAACGAAGGTACGCCGCGGAAAAGATCGTGTCCATTTTACAACCTTTCTATCTTCGATATGAAAACTTTCGAAGCGATATATAAATCGGCTTTCTATATCTGCACAATAACGTGCACACCATTTACTGGAAATTAGTAGTTCGTTCAATATCGGAAGGTTGAAGGATACGCAGCAAAAGAACAAAAATCAAAAAAATATTTATACATTCACATCTTCGCGATTTTATTCAATCTCGACAGAACATTTGAATTTTAGCAAAATTATATTTTCACGGACACATATATTAATTAGAGCGATTAATTTCAAAGATAATTATTTTCTCAAATTAAGTAAAATTTTAATTAATAATAAATTTGTATAAAATAATCGTTGTGTATTATAAAAATATGTATTATAAAAATAAAATTATTTAGAATAATAAATAACAATAAAATTAAGGCTGAGAATCAGCGCGAGAATGGGTGCGCATAAGTATTAAAATAATTCCAATTGTGCAGCTTTATTCCAGAATCTTGAAAATTTTTTTTCTTTGAAATTATATATCATTAATAAAGAAATTATTTATGCCATAATAAGATAATTATTAATATGCCTTAGTTAAATGAGTAAATGTAAATTAATGTTTATTCAGATTAATATAAAATATATGAGACATAGAATGCATCTACTTTATTAATTACGGAACTAGAGGATTTATACGTCGACGAGTTAATTTGTTGAACACGTTAATTATTCATATTATTGAACGCGCTGTTAACAAGCGCTTTTTGCTCGACTTCACACAAGCGGTGAAATTCGACTTTACGCACAGACTTTTCTGAGAATCTGAATAAAGCATTATGCGAGCACTTTTTTTTTATACCAAAATAATTGCGTATGCAAAATTTTTCTTTTTTTGAGAAAAAAAAATTCTCCTATGATTCTCGAAATAATAATAATAATTAAGACAAATGAAAGTAAAGCGCGGTAGTTAAAGTCAGCAGCTTTCTTTTTTCATTTGACTTATTTTTCCTTTATTTGTTGAATGACAGCAAATTTTTCTTAAGATGAGAACTATAAATTAATAATGATTTTACAAAGATTTTAAATCACTTATACCTACTCTATTTATAGAAACTGATATTTGAAACCGTTTGATATTTGTAACGATTTCATAAATAAACAATTTTTACGAAGATAACATTATTTATAATTAATCAATGTTATTGGAGAAACTGAAATATGCGAATAATTGAATAATATAATCTCGGGAAATGACAAACAATATACTAAGTTAATTAAATCAATATTATTTAGAACTAAATTATAATTTTTAATATAAAAAATATTGTTTTGTTTTGCAAATTAATCAAAAATTTTTATCAACATGAATTTCTCCGTAGATGAAATCTAAACAGAGAAACGGGGAAACCTTTTGCTTGCTCTGCTTGCAATTCGTGACTAAAATGATAAGCAAATTGCTCTCAGTCATGGTACAACCGCACAATTTATGAAGAAAAATTTTGCGGGAAATGTTCCTTTTTATGAAATAATATCTGAACTTTATACAAAATCTTTTTATACATTACTGCAGACAAATACTGAAATAACAGCAATTTGACCAAAACGTAAGAAATTCAAAGTCAGGATTTTATGAAACCGTAAAACATTGAATGTAATATTGTAATTTGTATAGATATAATAACAACTCATAATTTCTAAAATAACGACAAAATTTGTTTTTTTTTTTGCTGATTTGATTGTACAATGTGATATTGTATATTTTTGAAAGGATTGAAGAACTTGTCTTTCGGAGAACATGCATTTCACTTTGCGACCTTAACATCGAAACTGGAAAGCTTCAGTGGATATGTTTGCGTAATTCTCTTGTGAAATATCGAACATAATTATCTTACTCGATCTAGTTCTCGACTTGCACTTGCGCATAACGCACGTGCGCTAACGTCAACGCCAGGTTTCGACATAGCAAAATGCACGTGTACCGTGTAGTTGTATAGAGAGTTACGCCACATAATCGTCTTTCAAAGAGATGCCATAACTGTGTTAACGTTGGAAAGATTGACGCGCCGTGCTTCAAAATGAAACGCAGATGCCATTATTCTAAAATAATTTTATAACAATGATACTCTCTATCGGTGGCAATTAACGCCATCAAAATCTTCTATTTTAATATTAGATTATAAAAAACTGAATATAAGACTTTTTATATTTAATTAGATAAAAAACTGACTTGTAGTAAAAAAAATCTGTGGATAAAAAAAAAGAATCAAAATATTTTTTATATTTAACCAACAGAAAAGATAATTTAAATACATCGAATATATTTATTAATTTTTTTCGCAAAAGATCAAAAAATTGTTAACAATGCTCTTAAAAACAATGAGCTAAGTAAACTACGAAGAACATTATACGAAGTACAGTTAAAGTTTCTGTTCACAAAAGCGAGTCCGTCAGCCGTGATGTTTTCGAAGTTATAACTTGTCGGTAAAGTTAGCGAACAACGTGTGTTATACGATATATGGAAAGGAACAAAGTGATGTTTGACATTATATAATAGCGAATAAAGTGTAGCCTGCATACACGTCAATGAATCAAAACCTTTATTTCTCACTACTTTATTGATTTAAACCACGAAATTACATTATATTGTATGCATTATCATTGTCTTGAAATAATGAAATTGTGAAAAACAAAGTTTACTGATTTGTTCAAATATGCATAATCGAATTTTCTTTTCTTTTGTTAGATTAAAAATACGAACTATATTGCAATTAGTGAAATCTGATGAACTAAACATACACTTACTAAATAATCAATTGTTTCTCTTTAAACATTGACTTTTATAATGAAAAATGATGAACACTCGTTCTTTTAATAGTCAATCATTAATATGTCAGTCCATCAATAAAATTTGAGTATAAAGAAAATGTTTTATAATGATTCAAGAATATTTTGTGAATAAATTAAAAAAATTTATTATGAGACGATCATTTCTTGATATTTTTCATTGAATTTATGCATTTTTAGCGTAAGTAATACTTTCGTAACCTTTGACCTTTATAAAGTTTTTATTAATAATTTCTTTTAACTAAAGAATGTCACATTTTGTTGTTATTTATTCATTTATTTATTTATTTAGAGAGAGAGAGAGAGAGAGATTCCGAAGTTAATTCCTAAAAAAACTTTTTCATGATAAAATATCATAGCAATGCAGCTCGATGAAATTCTTGTTGTAGAAAAATCAATTTTATGCATATCGAATATATAGTTTGTTCTTAAAGTATTCATATTTGAGAAAAAATTCATATTGCTTGGCATATCTGTGTGACACGAATGCGATAAAATACAAAAGATTTTTCTAACTACATAATTGCACATAACTCAATATTTCATGATTATGATGTTATGAAATATCTTCGAGATCGAATTTACAGCTCGGGAAATAATAAAGAAGATGAGTTTATAACGGGCTTTTATAAAAAGATATTAAATATTCCTTACACGCCCATTTTGCCTTTATAGAATATAATGTGATTTATAATATAATGTTGGCACAAGTCAAGCATAACAATCTAAATCTTCTTGAGGTAAATCTTCGTCTTAAAGAACATCTCTCATAGAAATTAAATTCCTAAAGAAAGTTATTAAAAATGCGCATGGGTTGTTTCACAAACAACAATATCAAATAGGTCTTTGTAACTGTTAGGATGTCTTTGCAACTATATACGTATGTAAGCAAAAATTTAACTAAGTTGTAATATAATATACTTTGTATAATTTTATGATAGCGAGAATGAAAGAAATTTCATTCAGGTGCATGATAAATGAAATTTTTTTGCATATTTCTTTTTACTGCAAACATTATTTTCTCTTTAACTACTCTCTTAATTTTTTATTTTCATTTTTAAAATATATATAGTACTCTTTTCTCTTTTACTTTTTTATATCTATCTTTATCAAGGTTTGAATTAATTTTATTTTCAACATTATAAGAAATTTCGTCTCTCTCTCTTCATCTCTTCGGGCTTTTGCTTCTTTCTGCCACACTAGTAATTTAATAACTCGTGTAAAAATAAAAGCAAAGAGATACAAACGTACTCGGCACCTGGAAGATTGATATGAGCAAAAAATATGAAAGAAGAATATAGAGTATTCGCACATGTAGAATCATCGCTGTCGCGAGATTCTTGTACGGCTTTGACAATTTTCGATCAAAAGAAACGTTTTGCGAGCGCACGCGTTGCTAGATTTTTTATTTAATAACAAACTTTTTTATGACCTCAATTTTATGACTGGACGGAAAAGGTACATAACGATTTTACTTTTAGAGCAACGACATTCTCGAGAGAGACGCCTGACAATAAAAATTCCTATAAACGACGATGTTATCTTTGCGAATTCAGCATCCGACGTACTGATGAACGGGCGAATCTCAACGATGTTATCCGTCCGCTTGCTGCTGCCAATCGCACTATTCATTGTAGTATTGAACACTAAAACTACTCAATGCCTCCCACGTGCTACATGTACATCCGATCGCCTTTACACCAGTATTCATTCGCGGTACGCAATGGCGTACTTCAGGCGAATACGTAGAGTTCATTTTTACGCGTTTCAAATACGAGATCATTCCAGAATAGGAATTCTCGCAATATCACGTAAGCGTGGTAAAATTCTACGTGGTAAAATTTTCCTGGAAAATGCGCGCGAATAAAAGCTCATAAAATGCTCTTTTGAAAGTGTGAGTATTAAAAGATATTTTATATTGAATATTAAAAGGTATTCACAATTTGTTTCTCAATTGTTAATCTCAAATAACGTAATCATTCTATGTCAGTTTGTTTATATATTGAGAATGTTGAGTTCTAATCATTACTCAATATTCCGTTCACATATTATGCGTGAAACAATACGCTTATCGACTGTCAGAGTAAATAAGATCGAGCATTGAAACATTCTGTGATATCGTTCTAAAATTCTCATTTATTAGCATTAATTCGTCGCCGCGAAATTGAAAAATATGCGAAACTGTGATAATCATTAAGCTTTTATTATCATAACGTCTTATTTACTTAAATCATATAACTTTTTACATCGACACATTAAATGTACGGTAATAATATACATTACGATGTGAGTTTATTTATGGATCGTGCTAATATGTATATTTGTATATTATAATATTTTTCTGTAAATAACTCTGACATTAATTAACAAAAAATGTAGGCATACTTCGTGAAGTTGTAAAGTGTATTAAAAATAAAAATTGTAAATTCAAATATATATTCGTGACGCAATATAAAACTTTTGTTAACAGATATGGCCATATATTTAAATTCCTCATTTTTAAATACATTAGTGATGGATTTAGAAATAAACTACATCAATAAAAATCTCTTTTAGATAAAGACCGAGACAAATATTTCAATAAAAATATTTCAGATAAAAATGCTCTTAGGCTTTGAAACTTTTTTGCTTTAAGCTCGTACATAGTTTCTTAGTAAATAAGCTTTAGAAAGTTTAAAGGGACTGTTAGTGGAATGCTAGTCAGTTATATCCCTGAGAGTTTGTGATGTTGTTACAGCTTTAGAACTTTAGTGAACAGAATATACGTATTAAACGTTAACTAAAATAGGACATGTTTGAATGTAATTCTGGTTGCATGACGTAACGTTTTACATGTGTTTAACAAAATTACTTAATTATAAATATTGAATAGCTTTAATAGGTATTAAACGTCACATGTATGATATTAAAGATGTAAAATATAAATGTGCTCAAAATAAAATTTTCCTATAACCTATTTCCCTAAAAAATGCGGATAAAGATATATAACATGTATATGTAAGATATAATCCGTTTTATCTGTATTAAAAATCAATAGCTTTAATAATTTTTGCGAATATGGTTCTCGAATCCGCAAAATTCTCACGAAAGTCAATCACCGGGTGCCACGTTGGTCCAATTCACGGGTCATATGGATGTTATCGTCGAAAATGAAAATAAAAATTGTCGAGTGCTTCGATAAAACTACGTCAGAGTTAAATGAGATCGGAAGCTCTCGATCAAACGTGGCGACGAGCCGTCAATCGAAACAGCCGTCCGTCGAAGATATTGAACGAATGTCGATTGAATCGCTTTCCTGTGAGATTGCAGAATTCTTATTTCACGTAGATTCAAACGTGCAGCGTGAAAGCATGATGAGGAATATTATGCCTATAGAAATTATGCAAAGTAGCGATCTCATTTTCTTACATCAAGCTTGCTCTCTCTCATTCTTTTTCTCATTTTTTTCTATTCTTAATTCACACCACTGGCTTTCATCGGGCGATCGAAAATGTAACAAAGACCGTACATTATAGATAATTGCACGAACACTAACGTGGCTATTCTTCGGCATTTTTGATTGCCTGATGAAAATCAGCGGTAATCTTGCGAGAAAATGTAAATTAAAAATAGAAAAAATAAAAAAAAGAATGAGAGAGGAAGCTTAACATAAAAAAATGAGATCACTGTTTTACATAATTTCTATAAGCATAATTTTCTTCATCATGCTTTCACACTGCGCGTTGGAAATTAATAAATCTTATCTCCTCTAGATGATATGCTCGTTTACAGTTTATACCTTCTTTAAAGAAGAGATGATCTTGTGGATGATTTAACCGTAAATTTATATTTTCCGAGAAAAGCCAGCTGCGCCTTTCGCAATTTTCCTCGGAGAAAAGGTCGGACGATTGCTTCGATGATCGATTACCAGTGACACGATTTTTTTCGTTTTTTTTTTCTCAGCTTATTCTTCCTCTCGGTTTCATCACCGTCTTTTCCGCTTATTTCTCAGTTTTCTGTTCCTCAACGGAAAGCGCTTAATCGTCCGGAAGCTATTCTCTCACATGCTGTTATTGACCTACTGAATTACTATATGTGCCTGGACTCGATGATGTACTCTTTCTCGGGTATGAGATAATGCACAACGCCCAGAAGGTCGACAACTATGCCAATATCTAAAGAGAAGAAAGAGAAAATGGGGGAGTGAGGGAGAGAAAGAAAAGAAGGTGACTGCCCGTCTTTACGATAGAAGAAAAAGAAATACTCGTAGAGATATCACGAGTTCTGCTCTCGGCGAGCTTTATGTCGGCTTCTACAATGGCCTGTACAATTTGCCGAGCTGAATACGAACGCTGTTCCACACCATATACCAGAAGATTGCAGTCAGCCATTTCTTAATTCGTTCGACCTGGATTTCACGTCTCTTTTAAGCCGAAGACACCTTTTCGGTCGTGCAATTATCTATGTATTATCGTTGATTCCAAGAAAAATCATCGTCGTTATCGACATTATCGGTATCTCGTAATAGTGAATCCAGTAGAAATAACCGACGAGACAGAAATAATGTTAGACAGGGACAATACGACGCAGTTAATGCATTCTCCTGATAGTTCGAATGTTATTCGAAGTTTTACAGTTCCACGCCAGCATTACATCCCGACTCGAGGTTTATTGCCTTTCTAGAGGATGATATACGCACTTTTTTTTCTAACACGATTTCGTGTTAATCATGCTACGCGTTCCCGCTTCAACTCAGGCTTTTAGCTTAATGAAAGAATAGGTCATTAAAATTTATTCGAAGTTCTATTTTAAGTTCGCTAACTGTATACGTTTCTGACATCGATGTGAACTAAAGTCATAAGAAACGTGCAATTTGTAAATCGTGATTTCTAAACTACAAGATTACATTAATTGGCATATTTGCAGAGAGAAATTACTTACTTATTAATTTTACGAATCGTCTGCTTCAGCGCAGGAAAATCCGGTCGGTCCGCGGCCTCTTGCGCCCAACATCGTCTCATTAGAGTAGCTACCTGTAAAATGATATTCGTTTCATAAATTTATATTCTTCTTTTCGATCAAAGCGGTATTTATCATTTTTATAACTTTTTAAATAATTTTTAAATTTATATTCTTCTTTTCGATAGTACTTAAATACGTATTTCTATGTGAATTTATATTCATTCTAATTTTGTATATCGCGCGCCGAAATCTTTTTCTTATTTGTACAAACAATTTAATAAATTTAAAATACATTTTGGCAAAAACAGGCGAGCAACTAATAATACTATATATGTGTTAATAATATGTTGAACTATATGAATATTTTATGATAATATACAATTGATAATGCTAATGAATAACCCATTGATTATCATGTGCAAATAAATGTCTTGCATATATGTAAACATGAATATGCGAATACATTTAAAATATTTGCTAATATGATATTTACCTCTTCTTCAACGGAAGCATCATCTATTACAGGCCTTAAGGGTGAACCGCCACCTCTTCTAACACCTTCTATTATTTCTGCAACAGAGACGAAGTGTGTCGCATGATATCAAAGTTCACAGGGTAATGTAAAAGAATCTCTTCATGAGAAACAAAAAAATAGAAAGAAAGGAAAACGTGTGGAAAATAATGTGCCTGTTGGGCATAAAATATCGATTGTAACGTGCAACTGCTCTATAGGACGAAATAACATGTTAAAAAACAATTGACGCAACACCGCGAGATATCCAGCAATATTTCAATTATATATTTCAGAATTATAACGTCCCCAATCGCGCAAAATTATGCCCGTGGTTCAGTGAGTCCGTTTACGTCAGACGATGATGTCTGCTTAGTGCGAGGAACTTTCTCCTTCGTCTGCTTACTAGCGCGTTTCACTACTGTCTACGTATTATTTTAAAAAGCAAGCTACAAATTTTCCGTTGACCATTTGATCTTATTGAATACAATCATTCGTATCGATTTATTGGCGCATCTAATCCGCAAATTTTTTCAATAAAGTATATTTACAGACTGACATGAACATTCCGGAGCATCAACGAATCATGAAACTACAGTACGAAATTTTATTGAAAATAATTTTAATTTTTGTCGAAGTTAAGAGATAGAAAAAAAAAGAGGAACAAGCCGGATCAGTCAGATCTATATTATATTTAAATGTCTTCTCTTTGCTTATATAAAAGGCAATTTATTCCTATCTTGCGATATAGATTTCTTTTTATGAGAATTATACAATACGCGGGTGAGCGTAAGTTATTGAACATAACTAATGAAGAATCTGACAGAAGATAAGATCGTCAACTAAATAAAATTGTGAAAAGTAACGGCATTTATGGGCATTCGAAATCGTATATCATCGATAATACAGTTTATACTGTTAAAAATTTCATGAAATTTAATATATTTTTAAGTTACACAATTTAAATTTAATTTCACACATTACACTACATTACACTAACATTACACTAAATTTGTATGTATTTATAATTAAAAAGTATATTTGTGTACATGTACATGACATTTAATGTCTTTTTCATGAAAATTTATGAAATTTAATGTATACATTTATTACATTTAAGTAACTTCTGTAACTTAATTTTCAGTTAAATCATTCTTTTAATTTTGTTCATAATCACGAGCTTCATTTACATGTAAAGGAAACTCGTAGTTACATTTTTAACGGTCTATATTTCTGATCATATAAATAACATACGCCAATTTTATCGCAGATAGATGCCAGAAAAGAATAGAAATCAATTAACGTGTCTACATTTACCGAAACTCCGCCTTAGTCTAACTGCTAACTGGTATATCTATTCCATAAAGTTACAGAATTAGTTAAACGGGTGTAAACGTCAATATGAGAACCGAATTGAGGTAAATTGACAAAGGGAGGTAAATGTATCAATGACAACAGAAATTTAATTCTCTTTTATAACTTGTATGTGTATAACGAAGAGACGGAAATAGAATTTTACCGTAACTGTTACAGTTACTTTTTTAAAATAAAAATTTTTGTTATTTAATGTCAGAATATGTCTGAAATGGGAACTGCCTTTTATAATTAAAAACTGATTGAAACATTATTACAATTACAATAACGTTTAATGTATATTTTTAATTTTTTCTACTTTAATTAATATCTCTTTTTCAATCTTATTCTTTTTTTTTGTAGTTATAATTTTATTTGAAATATTAATATGCATTTACATAAGCAAAACTGAAATAATATGACAGAATCGAAATTACATGAAAAATCTCGGTTTGAATAACATTCCATATATTACCCATTATGAGAAGGGAAATATTTGCAAGCACTATTTCATACAAAATCTTGAAATATATTTAGTTTGTGATTCCTGTGTATCAATATCATCATATATTACATTCCTTGAATTCCTGAAATAAAAAAGTCCGCTAAATTAGATACATAATTTCTATTTAAAAAGGAATAAACAAGGATTTGATGAAATAAAAACAAGTAAGGAACACATTTTATAAATTAATAATTGTGTATATAATGTAAAATATACATGGAAAGTATAAATAACATATACAAATAAAATTAAAATAGTAATAATGTAATGCATAATCATAAGTTATTAAAAATTTTACAATATGTGAGTGCACGCGTGAGTGTCGAAAAGTACTAATAAATTAAAATAGATAGAACATGTTGACGTTTATTAAAAGTAATATAAAATTTCAATGAAATTCAGTGAAAGCACAGAAATGAGAGGTATTTTTACGTTATTCTATTCCAATTACTAATTATGCGTATTATTATTGCATATTTTATAAAATTTCTCTTTAACAAAATGAAAATCGACATTAATTTATAACATATATCGTAGAAAATATTCCTAATGAAATTTTCCATACTCCGAAATCCACATAAACGTCACAAAATCGTTTAATTTTGTACGAGATTAATATTGAATGTTATATTCTGGCGGATCTCTCTGTTCTCGGAAGCCGGAAGGTAATTACGTTTATGATATGATTGATAGGATATCGAGTTCAATCGCGGTTACAGGAAATCGGAATCCGTTGTTGCGCACCAAGGACAACGGACACATACTGTGCCTGTAGATGTCCTCGAGGAACAAGTTGCAGGATTCGCAGTTGAGGGTGCAATGAGGTCTGCGAACTTCGAGGAGAGGACTGACGGCCCTCCTGGGACTTGCCCCACCGTCGGGATTTGTCCCGACTTGCGACCCTTGTGGCAGGGTCAGACTGCTTGTGCTTGAGGCTAAACTCCTATCCGCCATTCTGTCTTCGTCCTCGAAGAGCCTGGCCGTCGATCAAGGGAGAGCCAAACTGCCTCGCCGGACAGCCCTTGAAAATTTACCGTTGCGATATCGGATTTTTTCTCCTCGTTCTCTTCCATTCCTTCGCATACATACGCGTGCATGTATGTGTGCATGCAGACACGCACGACATAAATGTATTATAATTCCGCCGAGTCGGCATACCCGATAAAAATGTATATGAGATAGTATTTTATAACCCGCGAATATATACTATTTCCAAATTTCATATTCAAGATTTCTCCGGACGATCGCGAAATTTCACGGTTGAATAATCGGATGTGGTACATTCATGCGGAAAGTCCGCTGAATATCGTGTGCCGTTTTTTAACAGATGGAAACTGTTGGACAACATTCTTCGATTATTGTAATGTACCGTAAAAAAAGAAAATTTAAATACAGACAAAAAAAAGGGATATTTATTATACTGTTAACTCAGATATAAATACTCAGATATAAATCATCTTCGTGATTTATACGTTTTATATGATAATAATTTTGTTACATAACCTTTTGCATAAATAATATCTAAACCATATATATATATTTTTTTATTTAGGTTTAAGGTATATTTAATTCTAGAATTTGAATTGTCGAAACATTTGTTATATAAATTTATATCATGTTTTTCACAATTAATTAAGGTACATTATTTTAACATGCATAACAAATGTATATTTTGTTATGTTTATCTCGGATCTGTTACAACAAATAATAAATTTTATGCAGAATTAATTCTCATTTATTGTTCAGCATGCAAAAAAAAGTGGACTGTATTCGACGTATAAACAGTATCTTTGCAAGTTATTAAAACATTTATCATTCTTCTTTCAAATATGGTATGTATTTATCTTATTTCATACTAAAACATTGCGTATTTTCCCAAGGAACTAAAAGAATATTTATTAAACATTGGATCGTTAAAACATTTTATTTTTTTCAAAAACCGCGTTAAAATTTGAGTTACTGTTATATAATTATTTATAATTAAATATATATAATTATTTAAAATTATTCATTAATATTCTACAATAGCCGCAGTTTCTACAAATAATAATTATTATAACAATTCGATTAATTGAGCAATTAAACGAAAATTTGTTAAAGAATTAGTCATGTTCCATAAAAAAATATAATTTTAAAATGTGTTTAATAATATAATATCTAATGCCGAATAAAAATTGTCACGATACATATATTTTTTAAAATTCTGCTAAATAAATTTTGTAGATGTTACATTATAGAGCTTTGATGAATGAAAGCTATTATCCAAAAGCTTTCTTCAGAGTGCTCGAAGTTAATAAGTATGAGCATCTTAAAGTTTAATTCGCATATAATGATATTACGGTCGATTTATTCGATGGAATTTCGTAGAAAACTTACGTCTTGTCGGCCTTGAATCGTCGCGTTTGATTTTGATTTCTTTTCCGTTGGTTTCTTTTTAATCCTTATGTGATCATTTTATGACCAACGATTCTGTTTTCGTTTGAATTCACAAGTTCACACTTTCGAAATTTCATCAAAAAATGCATTAATTGTCTTGAATAGTCGGCCATTAAACTGAATTACACGTAATCTGCATTTAATAATTTCCCGTTTCAAATTATCCAAAACTAAAAAAAAGGAGAGATTTATAGCATTTTATTTAAATGAAAAAATAAAAGAATTATTGAAGATTATTGAAAATAACTGAAAATTAATTAAAAATGAACTGGTTCTGGAAACAATTTTGACAAGTAACAAACCGCTTCATTAAAATATCAAACGCAAATATATTTTTATCTCCGTTATATATAAAATAAAATAGTTTCCAAAAATTACTTGGCCATCCGATTCTTTTCAAAGTTTAAGATATAACCTGCAATTTCTCTTTCACCTTACCGGGATTTCGCCGCAATAGGGAAACTCTCGCGTTTATCTCGACAGCTGAGTTCATCCCGGATCTCTTCACTTCCACTAACCCCATTAAGCCTTGTCTTATCTTATACGCTGATTTTAACTTTCCAACACTAATCACTACACGACACGCCATACCTTCCACGTGTGAATCGTAACTCGTTCATGGAACGAGGAAATTAATTTGTTCATATCGTTGTTTTTGTTGATGACCAAAAAAATGTCTCGTGGAATTAATAACCGCAAGCAACGAGCTCATAACCCCGATTTCACCGCCGAGTAAATTAGCATGAACGCTTTTCATCATTATCCTCTAGTCAGGACACATTTTACAAGAGAAATATTCAGTATAAGAAACTTGATAGTATATATATATATATATATATATATATATATATACATATACATACAGGGTGTCTGGAAATAATCGCCAAATATTTCATGGGCAAGTAGAGCGGACTAAACTCAGTCGAAAAGTCTTCTACCATTTTATAAATTTCCCCAATAGTTAATGAGATATTAATCCTTAAAGATAGCCGAATACGCGCGCTCGCCTGGCCTATTACTGCGAAGTGTATATGCCTACCGATCGCTTGGCACGCGGGTCTTGAAAGTTGAGGATTGGCTGGCAAGCGCCCCGCGCCGCGCACACTGCCGCAAGCTTCGTATACAATTCGGATGGTGCGCTTGCCAGGCTATCCCCGCTCCCAACGGCCCGCGCGCCAAGCGATCGGTAGGCATATATATTAGGGGAAAAGTTCGTGACGTTTTTCCCGTTACATCTAACGGGAAAAACGCCACGAACTTTTTCTCACACCTAATACTTCGCAGTATTCGGCTATTTTTAAGGATTAATATCTCGTTAATTATTGGGGAAATTTACAAAATGGTAGAGGATTTTTCGACTCAGTTTAGTCTGCCTGCCCATGAAATATTTGGCGATTATTTCCAGACATCCTGTATATATTATATAACTTGTAGAAGTTATTGGCAATTGTGATTAAATTCCTGATTATGTGTTATATCAAATAATTTTGCCTTGAGTAAATGTGATAAGAATTTTATGAATATCTCGTATAATATGTAAATTTCATAGAATATTCAAATATATTGATAAATGATATTGATTATAAAGGATGATTTTTAATCAATAAATAATACTGCCAATAATAATAGACATTTAAAAGGCCTAGACAAGCAGTAATTGCCAGTTAACTGTTCCCGAAAAACTAAAAATCTGTTTACCTAATTTAACGAAACAATATACAAGTCGAATATGATAAATAGATAATTAAAAAACTATGTTATGCTAACTAATTATGCCGTTAAGATAAGTTTTCGATTGTAGAAATAAAATAATATAAAAAGTATGATTAGAAGAGTTTGATGTATAGTAGTCGATGTTTTATAAACTTTTGTACTTTTGTAAATATTCAATATTGATATTTTTGTTCCTTGGAACATATCTAACTATTATATTCTTTGCAAGAATTAATATCCAATTAACATTAATATAACATTAATATTACACATATATGTATATTAAAATATAAAGAAATGTATTAAATAAATATAAAAGAAATCTTCATGATTTTAAGAACAAATTTGTTTGGTTTACATTTCTTGAAATATTAATGATAAAATCCTAATATTATTAATTATTTATAAAATCTGTATATACAGCCAAAGTTGGGAAGTAACTTACAATTAAGTACTTGTAACTAAGTTAAATTAGAGTTACTTTTTTTTCAGTAATTTTAACTTTACTTTCTTTTTTCAGGCTGTAACTCTAACTTAATTTAGTTACACTTCTTTTTGTGTTAGTAGTTAATTTGAGTTATTTTATAGTTATTTTATATATTTTTAATTTATTTATCCATTTAATGCGATTGATTAGAATATGAATAGTTGCGCTATTGGCGCTACTGATTGCGTAGAAAATTGGTTGCATTCAGAAGACAATAACTTAATTTTGCTTATTAATTGTTAATACTGATTCTTTATCTTTAAAGAATCGTTTACAGTAAAAGTAATGATGTAACAAATTGTAAACCGTAAGAAATTGTTCAATATCGAAGATAAACTTAATAATCGATTATGATTGATTATGATTGATCAATTTTTAACAATTTACTACTATTAATATTATTCCCTTCTATTTATTTACTACTATTTATTTACTACTCAATATTATTCATTGTAGAAGATCCATAAAAGCAAATTATCTATACGAATATTGTGAGATAGTAAGCACATAAGCAATAAGCGAAGCAGTAAAAAAATATAGAGATATATTATTATTCTACATTTTTTATTGTAATTGGCCGATTCGCTTACGTATTGTTTATATCTTACTATTTTAGGTTTTTCTATATGCTTCTGATTTAACACTTTTTATCTTTTAAATAAAATTATATAACATTTAAAAGCGTAAATCAATTTTTTTCTTTGTGATCTTATTAGTATCAAAATATTATGTATGTTATTTTGTTAATAATACACGGAAAAAAATGTTTCGTTGAATTAATTGAAATTCTTATGGAAAATGATTCAGAATTCTGGGTAAATCTATTCGATTTCTAATTAAAGCTACTAGAATTCTAGTAGAATTTAACCAGAAATTTAGTAGACTTAACTAGATTATTTTCCATCAGAATTTCAGTTAATTCAACCAAACATTTTTTTCTGCGTGATGAAAAATAACTGAAATGTAACTAAAAAATTATTTTTCGAGTAACTGTAACTCATACTTATTAAAAATCGGTAATTTATAATGATAACAAATTACTTTTTAAAACAAAAAACTATAACTATAATTAGTTGTTTTTACAAAGTAACTTTACCAATCCTGCATATATTACCCTCATTTTAACAATTATCAAAAGATAATTGCATTTACTGAAACGTCTTTATAATATGTATAGAAGCGAATAGTACCATAGGGAATCATAAGAGAAAAATCACGATTTTATAACTTGATCGATCGACCACGCATATTTGCTACAAAGTAAAAAATACAAATTAGAATTGTGTTGAGAAACTATTATATTGAAAACGTTTCTTTTTAAAGACATATTTTAATATTGTAATATTTTTTCATGTATTATTTCTATTATGTAATTTAATTCTCCGCAAACCAAGTGGAAAATCAATATGAATCTGTGGAATATCTCATATTCCATGCTATACTTCATCATAAATATACTATAATTTAATATGGTTGATAACTACGCACTCTATAGTTGCATCGACAACTTAGACGCGTTACTTTTTAAAAAGTTATGGAAGTTTATCTTGTGGAGTATGTCATATCTTACCTGGTTTGTGGAAGATTAATAAAAATGTTTTTAAAATAATTATATCAATCCTTATATCAATCCTTATATCAATCCTTATATGTAATAAGAGTTTGCAATAAATACGATAATTTGCGAAATAATGTTATAAATAGGATAATGAAAATGAAAGCATACTTGTTCAGAAATTTTATTTATTACGTATACTAGCCGACTACTATGCATGCGTTGGAACATTCGGATACAGAGAATTCACTGTAGATCCAAAGTCCATCATCAAGTATTTTCACAATAACAGCGGTGTCACTTCCATTTATGACTCTTAAGTTGCTTTTTTTCTAAAGAATGTATGATTACTTCGTTTCCCATGATCGAATCTTTTAAATTATAATATGTTATGTTACGTGTACAACTTGATAGCTCTAAGCCAGACGAAATACATCACTCAAAGAAAAAGTTATGATCTGATAATCTCTTCATTATCTTTATAGAACTTAATATTATTTTAAATGTAATAGTAACGAAACATCAATAAATAGTTCCCTACTAAATAGCTATGTTATAGGAGTTAAACAAATTTTTTTTCTTCTAATTATAATATCTGTAATATCTTCAGATGTAATATCTTCAACATTTAAAATAAACAAACATATAGATAATGAGCTTCACATCGAATCAAATAACTTTCAGCAAGCACTTTAAATAAGTAATTAATGTAATTAAAAAAGACAAATAGACAAATTAACATTATCTACTATTTTGTTTTATATTTTAAATGCTTTGCAGAAATTTAGTAATAGAATAATAAACAAAATTTTTTAAAATTATTTTTACGTAATAATTACAAAACTTTTAGACTGTTTATATTCGCAAAAAAATTTTTGTCTGGCTCAGGATATCTCGCAATCACGTTTAATTTTATTCATCTTTTTCTATTTACGCATATATATACACGTATATATATATATATATATATATATATATATTGTATATATTTTTTATTTATATATTTATGTACAGAAGGCGGACATTCCGAAACGACGGTGCAACGCGGGGATAAATTTATTCATAGCACAAATGGAAAGTATAAGGATTAGATTTGCAATATTCCAACTTTCATTTCATACAATCTTCAAGAGACATATTGTAAAATTTGTTTATAACAATCGCCCGACGAGACACCGACGCCGTTGTAGCTGCCTTACGTAGATGTATCTGTTACTAAAGTATAATAATATCTTATCAGTATAGAACTTATATCGATATATTGCACATTGGACAACAGTTACGTTTTTCTTTAAGTACCAGGATATAGAAAGTCTTTGCTAAATAAATCTTTGACTTGCACCCCCCGCCCTTCTCTCTCTCTCTCTCTCTCTCTCTCTCTCTCTCGCTCTCGCTCTCTCGCTCTCTCTCTTACTTTATTTGACATACACATCTACATGCATATTATCTCCCTTATACCCATACACATAAGTTTAACAATCGAATTAACTTTCGATGATTGCATATTATTTTAAACTTGTAAATCTTAAAGGAGATTTTTAAGTGTGTACAAGTCTTTAAGTTCGCTTCTCTTCGATGTGTATTTATATATTTTGTAATCTTCATACTATGCATTCCACAATCCCTCTTTCCATTTTTTTATTCTTTACGTTGCTCAACATTCGTTGCAGGTTAACATTCTGAAGACAAAATCTTCAAGTTTTTTATCACGCTTTACTCTCAGTTTCAGTTTACGCGCACGCATCCCCTCCTTCCTCACACACACACACACACACACACACACACACACACACACACACACACACACACACACACACACACACACACACACACCAAAACCACACACACACACACACACACACAAACACAACAACACC
>Ga0157364_1001504_pt1 | contig 19945 bp, 6 predicted proteins | sample AttsexASBM2_FD_111476 | JGI IMG/M metagenome (GOLD analysis project Ga0157364, IMG submission 111476) | Fungus gardens microbial communities from leaf cutter ant in Ribeirão Preto, State of São Paulo, Brazil - Atta sexdens ASBM2 | ecosystem: Host-associated > Fungi > Mycelium > Unclassified ...
GAGAGACACGATAAAGTGATTTTGCAGCATGACAATGCTCGACCCCATGTTGCGAAAGTGGTCAAGACATACTTGGAAATGTTGAAATGGGAAGTCCTACCCCACCCGCTGTATTCTCCAGACGTTGCTCCCTCTGACTATCACTTGTTTCGATCAGTGGCATGGCTGACTAGCACTTCCGGTCTTATGAAGAAGTAAAAAATTGGATCGATTCGTGGATAGCCTCAAAAGATGACCAATTTTTTCGACGCGGGATTCGTACGCTACCCGAAAGATAGGAGAAAGTAGTGGCCAGCGACAATACTTTGAATCATAAATGTATAACCAGTTTTTTATAATAAAGCCTCGAATTTCGGAAAAAAAAAGGCGGAAGCAAAGTTGTACACCTAATAGTATGATAGTTATTGAAGAAATCCTTGTTCGGAATGATGAAATTATTGATTGAGCTGATTCTTGATAACAACATCGAAGAACCAATTTTACAATTATGGACTTTTAAACTTCTGACTTGATACTTATTTCGATCCGTAATATCTTAACGCAGGAATAATTAAATAAGATTAGCCTAAAATGATAATTTTTATTATGTATCACATGTTAATTCGTTGACATTGGATGGGATTACATAAATACGTTTTCTTTATTATCACTGAAGACTTTGTAAGTCGAAACGTTTGAAATTTATAGTGTTATACGAATGTAAAACACAAATTTTATTAGTTAACTACATTTGCCCTTTTTTTTAAAATCCTTGACATTTTAATTTATTGCATTGCATTTACATGAGCCTACTTTTCTATATAAAAGTTATATTATATTATATTATATTATATTATTTTATTTATTATTACATATTTTATATTATATTATATTATATTTTATTGTATTAATATTATTTTATTTTATTTAAAAAATCTTTTTACTTTTATTTATTTTATTATTTTATTTTATTAATATTATATTAATATTATATATTATATTATTATATTATATTTTTATATTTATATTAAAAACGCATTTATTAAATTTTTTTATTGCGCAATCAATGCTAGTCAATGACAAATGACTATTCTAGTAGTTCTAAAGTGATCTACGCGAAGACTTGTGATTGGTCAGAGCTAATTGCGCATTCCGCAAATTCCGCTCAATAGATCATATGGCTCCTGCACATTGGACGTGGAAACACTTACCACGCAGCAAAATGAGACGCGGTAACCAATAAACATATTATCATTTATAAGCTCATTGGCTATCACATCACATTTTACCGCGCGGCAGAAATTATTGCACTAGCCTATAATTCTATGTTCTCAAGTCGACTCCACTTTGCAAAACTTCTAGAAATGATATAATACTATTTATTTCCGCCGCTCGGCAAAAGTTGGATTGAGTTCAACTTTTATCGCGCGATGGAAATTATATATCTATTACTTCTGAGTAAGCGAGATATTGATTGGCTGTCGCGCCAATTTTCGCCATGCGGCAAGCGTTCTGTGTGCAAGAGCCAATAGAACAACACATTTTAGCTGAATAAAATCGGCGGTATAAAACTACTATCAATTACAAACGTTAAGCAGTTCCGCATAGTAGCGTACTCTTAAATCAGTTCTACATTAGTTGCAAGTTCATCGCAAGTTTGTTACAGCTAATCTGAAGCTTGCATTTTGAAATCAATGCTTCATATTGGCTGTTGCAATAAACTTGCGATCAGCTTATAACTAATGTAAAACCGGAAACTTTAGACTTAACCTGCGTAAGCATTACCTTTTACTAGAATTTTACTAGAATACGTTATATTTTATTTACTAGAATATGCCATTCTAAAAGGGATTCACATTGGGCATATTTCGCGGAAGATTAGAAAAATGCGACCAATTGCTGATTAGAATTTCTATTGTTGTACACTCTAACAGAAACGCTAAACGAAAAGAATTTACGATTGGTTTTCGTAATCTATGCATCTCGAAAAGTCCTTCCCTCATGGGAAACCGACACCTTTCTATAGCGTACATGCGAGCGGATGATCGAATGAATCGATTATTTAAATTATTTATTTTTATTTAAAATCGGATCATTAAAATTGGAAAGTCTTGCGAGAGAGAAAGAAACCACTCTTAGGCTTATTCGACGCGTTTTTACATGAAACGAAAAAATCTGATTAAAAAGTGTGTCGCTTTACCCGATATATTAAGTGTTAAAGTTGATGATTATTGAGGTTAGGACATCTATCATAGAAACAAAATGAGATCTGTAATTGTACTGTTTCACATGGATATCAACTGGTTTCAACTTTCCTCGTGATTCAAGGAGCGCACGACTTCTATAATTGTATTGTTGCTAAATCAAAAGCTATGTGCATTTTTTCAAACAGAATAAGCTAAAATGAGTCAGAAATTGGATTTTACGCATGATGGTTCCACCATGTTTTGGCGTAACAACAAAATAACGTAAAGCATAAAGTAACTAGGCAGAAATTGATGTCCAAGTGAAACGATATAATTGGTCGGTTACGCCACATGTGACCCTTAATATAGTATGTTACGTTACAATATAATTAAGGCTACAGCAAACTTTTGCATAACGCGTAATCTATAATGCATAAGCGAATCAACCAATCAAAATCTTCCTTTTCTGAACAATTTTTGGAAGATTGTGATCGAACAACAATGACAATGATCGAATTGGACGATATTACCACAATTGACTCATATTGGATAATAACGAAATGGAAGATTTCAAAACGAAGAGAAATAGTGATTCGGAATTTTGTAACTCTTTTGTATTATTTGAATTTTATTGTTAATCAACTTAGCATTATAAATTTTTTTATTATTAACTATACACTGAGAAGACTTAATGAAGGAAGAGCACTAGAAATGTAGGTATTCGCATTCACATTTTTATTCCTTTTTTCACTCCTTGCTCTGTCCCTATTCCATCACTAAACTGTGACAGGTTATGGTCATTACAGGTTATGATTTGTATTTGCTGCTTGAAATTTTGTAGCTCCTTTTATTCCATTTTTGCTCTCAAAATTAGTTGAATATCTATCGTAATATTAGTACAGGATCTGTCTAGCATTCAGATTATTTCTAGATAAGGTGCCAAATATGTATGTCAATTTGAAGAAAAGGATTGAAATTTCTCATCTGCGAGGAAGTGTAGTGATGTTTATTCACAAGTTATGTATTTATTTTACAGCAATACAACAAGTTGTCAACGAATATTATCCACAGGAAATTTAAATAATCGAATACCTTCTTCTGATCTATTGATACAGTTTATGCAACGCAACAAAGCATTTTATAAATTTTTTGTCTTCGTTAATATATAATATTTCAGTTTTTTTATATCCTTCTTTTTTCTTAGTCTTATGGTAAAATTTCGAAGGCGTATACATAAATACGAAGCTACAAGGTTTCAACAACAGCTTAGAAGCTATAACAACCGTAACGATCATAATCTTCTCAGCTCAGCGGCCGAGTAAGAACAGAGCAAGGAGTGGAGAAAGGAGTAAAAATGGCGGATATGCGAATACTTACGTTTATAGTACCTTAATGAAGGTTGAAACGTTTGTCTCTATGTTATATTCTCATCTATGTTTTGAATATTAAATATCATTTTAGCAGGATTGGATAAGTCAATGTTTTTTTTTAAACTAAACTAAGTTAAAATTAATGGCTTATAAAAATAATAAAATTAAGTTGAAAGTTGAAGAAATAAAGAATTAACTTAATAAAAGTTAATTTAAGATTGAATTAACTTACTTTTAAAAAAAAGTTAATTTTGAAAAAAATTATTTAAATATATATAAAAATTATTAACTTTTTAACTTTTTTTTTAGCTTTTAACGTTTCAACCAAATAGTTACTACCAATCCTGCAATTGACAGCTTTTGCTCTATATATAATTTAATTTTTAATTTTTGAGTAAGAATCTTTTCCTCTCTATTTCTTTTCCATCTTTTCCTTTTCATGGAAAAGAAGAATTTCGATTGATTGATTATGCATTATGTATTATGCATTATGCAAGAATCTGTGCTGCGATCATCATTCTTCAATGCATAATCTGATTTCCTAAGTATTGAGCGAAATTTGCAGAAATGCGCAATTAGCTCTGATCAATCGCAAGAATGTTTCCATAGATCATTCATTAGATCTTTCATTAGATCTACCAGCGTTCGTCATTGGCTTGCATTGATTGGACATCCGCAAGTTCCACTCAATGGAATATAGAAATATGATCCTGCCGATCGAAAACACACATACAGAGATATTGCCCCGACTTTGTTTTGTACCCATTTTGATTTTGATTTACATTTTCGACTTTCTGTACACTATATATACGACATTCGTGTTCTGAGCATATATTGACCTCCGTATTTATCTAGAGACTTAATTAATTATAGGGTTATGTTCAGATTCCCATCGAGTGCTACCCAGGTATCACTTCATTCTTGTTATTTACCGAATAAGGATAACATCCGGAGAACACCCAGTTTCCGAATACGCCTCAGCATAATAATTAACCATGCGCTTGATCTCGGATCTACAATAGATTTTTAACTCATGAGGAATGGACGAATCGTAATCAATTATTCTCCTAACATTCGATTGTAGTTAATCAATTTTTTACAACTTAAGACTAAAACAACTATTGTAGATCCAGACTGAAAGAGAGAGTTTTCTCCGTTTAAACTAGGTTAACGAGGTATAAGTATATGCATACGCACACACGCAGGCATTGGCGGAATCTACAAAAGAAATAAATTTGCGCAACAGAAACACGGCAAAATTGGCGGAATGAAGCCATGACCAATTACGTTCCGTCAATTCCGCAGAGACATTTGTACGAACCAAACCACTCTGTCCCTAACAGCACAAAGTCAACTCTAAATCGACTGTAAGTCGAATATAGCTTCTAGACGTCTGAAAAATGGACGTCCATAATGGACCTTAGACGACTTGGAGACGTCTCTAAGTCATACAATGTCCCACTTTAAAGATTGTAAGCCAACTATAAGTCAATTATTCTAGATTGTGGTCCGATTCATGCATACATGTGATCCAATACAATGCTTATGAACAGCATTCATTCTTATTTAACTGTAGTTAAACAACAAGGACAAAGTGATTCCACATTTAAGCTTTGTGAACGTAAAACGCACTAAACGTCCTAAAATCGATTGGAAAATCGTTTGTACAAAGTCGACTTTAAAAGCTTGATTTAACAAAGTCAACTTATAGTCGACATATCGACATTTGTGCTGTTAGGGATTTTTTCTGTAGCTGAACCAGTATATACTTTTAGAATTTAAAATGAAATGGGTATAAATGGGTTTGATGTTTATCGAAAGCGAGAAAGAATATATATAAGAAATATTTATGTGTATTATGCTTATTTGTGTATATTATGTATTTATTTGTTTTTATATTTTATTTATGTGTTGTCTATATATGTAAATTATTATAAATTATTATTTTTATAAATTATAAATTATTTATATATTATTTATTATAAATTATTACATTGAATTATTTTTATTATTGCACCAGATAAAATCAAATTCATTATAAATAATACGTAAAATAATACTGATATAATGCCAACTTCAAATAACCGCGGCAACAAGGCGGCTTCTGGATATCGCTCTTCTTAATATCAATCATAAAACTTTTTTCTTAGGATGAAATATGAAAAGTGAAAAATTTCTCCATTAACTTCAATAGTTAAAATTTTCACTTTTGTTCCTTATGTTTAAAATGCAAGAGCACAGATTCTTGCATAACGGATAATATTAGGTGTAATAAAAAGAAATCCATTATTTTTCCATTCAATTTCATGCAAAAATAATGGATTTTTTTTTATTACACCTAATACATAAGGCATAAGAAATTCGATCAATCAGAGTTCTTTATTTCATGAAAAGGAAGAAAACGAAAGACTTTAATTGTTCATTTTCTTATACATTACGTGTTATGCTTTATGCAAAAGTCTGGGCTGCGTTCAGGAATTACTCTCAGATAACTCTAAGCTATAGGTTACGTTACATATATTATAACCAAAATGCACCCTAGAGTTATTTAGGCGTAGTTGTTGAATATAGCACTGTTCTCCCCGCTTTATACCTTCACCCATGGTTCTAGTGCAATATATTGCAGGAACAGAAGACAGCTCAATAGGCTGTATAGACTACTATAGACTGGTATAGACCAGTGATGCGCTGGGAATTATTCCTACACAGGAATGTTCGTGCGCATGCGTATCGTCGATAAGCAGCCAATACGAAACTGTAAAGATACCTTTACATGGCAGCGTCAGCGTCGAGCATCAGAGCATCAGTGATATGTTAATAATTTTGCTGTAATTGAATTTAATTGTACGAGACATATTAATAACATTAATAGAATCTTGCAGTTTACACTGTTTAATGTAAATAAATATTTATTATTTTGCGTCAAGAAGCTGCGCAAAAGATTATTACGCAGGAGTCTAGAGAGTCACTTCTGCGCAGTAATCAGCAATAATCTTCTGCGTACATGCTCGACGCTTGCATGTAATGGCACCTTAATGGCAGCTTATGCATGCACACGAACATCCGTGTGGGAATAATTTCCACACAGCGCATCATTGGTATAGACAAGTGTGGTATGTTACATATGTACATATATAATGTGTACTGGATGAGTTAGATAAACTATTAAATAACAATTAATATGTGGAAGAAATGTATATTTTAAATTATGATTTCAATGGAGATTAGGAATACACTTGCGTTATCCGCATCAATTTGTACTATTTTACAATTTCTAGCTGGCGTGTAAGTAATTTGAATAACGTATAGTTTACTAAACATTGAGTTTTTATTTATTTAAAAATTTATTACCGTAATTTATATTTTTTAATTTATATTTTTAAAAATGCATTTAACCTTGTATTCCCAGCAAATAAGAATTGGATTAAAATTTTTTCCGAATGCGTATTTTAAATAGTGAATATTTTTTTGGATTTAATTGAATTCAATTAGATTCAATTGGATTGAAAAACTGCATTTCCTATTCAAAATTTTGAATTGAACAGTATTCACAATGCACAAAAAAAGCTAATATTATTTTTTAGATTGAAAGGCATAGAGATATGCGATTCCTATAAATGCATTCAGGATTGAAAAGTATTCATTTTAACACATTTCGTGAATCAATATTTTTGAAAATCTGAATCCATTTCAATTCATTTCAATTTATTCCATTTGCTGGGTTATTTATCAATCTACGATTAAATATTTTATATTTCTATGTTTCAAATTATGAACTATTCATACATATCTTTTATTTCATATAATTATTTTATTTATCAAACTAAATATTTTATTTAATTTTTATTTAATATAATTGACATAGTTGCATATTTTGTTAGATTCTTAATCCATAATGATTTTTTGGTTCTTTTCTATACATGATTGTCGTTCATATCTCAGAACACAAATAATTCAAAATACAAGTGAATAAAGGAAAAAGATAATGTTTTATATCTTAAAATTGCATTCCAAACTATAAAAGAAAAAAAATTTATTATTGGTAGTCCAAAAAGCATTAGGTTATTCAGAAACTTGAAAATGATATTTTTTTAGTATGTATGAGTATAAATCGAAATATCTTCCATATAAAATTTAACAGTGACATTGCAATAGAATCACAAGAAAATTGTGATCACACTTATGTAATTATTAAAAGATCAGTATAAAACTTAACAGTGATATCATATTATTACATTAATTTACTCAGATAGCCAAATCTATAGAAAGTCTATAGATTTTTTAAATGTCTGCTGCACACTAGGCCAATAAAATATCAACAGAATTGATACAGAATTAGATATACATAATAATGTTGACTGCTAGAAAAAACATAACAGAATCTGCCAACAATTTGCAAAACGGAACAGCATCAGATGTTGGTAGGGTCTGCTTAGTTTCTGCCAACAATTTGCCTTCACATTATATCGACAAGCGATGTTAACAGAACACAAGCCTAATGTAGACGCAGTTGATAGCAGACTGCCGTCATTTTCTGCGAACCTGACAGTCTGCTAGAAGACTGTAGACATTTTGCTATCTGGGTATATTATGTGTTATAATAGTCAAAATAAAGAAAGCATCAATCCAAAATCTGATTATTGATTGTTCACTAAATAATTGCGCCGTTTATCGCTATTGACTCTCATTAGCCTACTATATTTATCCTTTTATATTGTTTAAAATTCGAGAATCCTAATATAATATGTTATAATAGTATTACAGCAAGGTATAATTTTATCAAAACTTCATCATCACATAGCGACATGCAATCTGTTTTGTGACAAATGTGACAAAGCAGATTTGCATGTCACCATACTTTTATATTTTTTGCTGTGGAAGATAATTTGAATATATGTATATTGCCTTTACATTTTAAAACAATGTATTATTGATATCATGTCACAAAAACTTACTAATTAGAAGAAACTTTTTTGAACATTTAACATATATTTATAATATTTATAATATTTATAATATTTATAATATTTATAATATTTATAATATTTAAATAACGATAGCTCAACATTTCAGTACAAAATTATTAAAAATTTTTATAAAAGCTAATGAAATCCTTGTAATATGAACGAAAATCAGTTAAAAATATTAAAAAAATAAATATTTTTCAACTATAGAAAAAGCACTCATTTTAGAGATGATTGAGTCATTTGTGACCAACGTGAACTTCTGAGGCACTCTCATCAAAGAAATGCGCATGAAATGATGTCGACGATGCCTTATCTCTTAATATCAAACTTTTTTTAAGGGAAAATATAGAGACCATTATTTTTAGCGAGTTGCTCTTAAAGAAACAGGACACAAATAACCCAATTATATGTATTAATAATATTTTTAGATCTTGCAAAATATTTCATTACCATAAAATATAATTAAACTATTGGATTTGAATATCAGACAAATCAAATAAAATGAATAAATTTTACAGATTAGTGTGTAAAAAATATATTAGAAATGGTTCAACTGGAGATAGCTCGGGATTGGCATTTGTAACATGTTTTATGTCGTATGTATCATATAATTAAGCAATATTTGCCAATATTATAATAAAGTATAAATGATTAATTTAGAATTATATTTTTATCATTATCATATATTTTTATACAGTTGTAGTTTGTGGCTAAGATATGGAATACTTACTGGAGATTTGTTCATTATATTTGTAAATGTATTTGGAACAATATTACAAATATGTTATATATTAATTTATATCTTATATAATGTAAAAAGATCAACTACTATTAAGCAGTTTACAATAGCGATTTGTTTGATTTCGCTTATATATTTGTACAGTATTTTTCAAAAAAACAGAGTTTTGGCTGAGAAACACATAGGATTTCTTAGTTGCAGCTTAACTATATTATTCTTTGCATCACCATTAATATCACTTGTAAGTATGAAATAACATTTTTTTTATTTGTATTCATAAAATAAATTTCATCTAGTAAAATTATTGATGGAAAATATGTATATTTTTTTTTTAATATTATACTAAGGAGGAAGGTTAATAAAGTCGTTTTTGTGAATTCTATAAAGCTAGCAGGATTAAATCAGCAGGATTAAATCAGCAGAATCGGACCTACCGGAATTTTTACTGGAATTATTTATTTTATAATGGTACTATTAATGATAATTTTGTACTGTGTGCCACATTTTTTTAAAAAAAAAATCATACCGCTGCTAATTTAATATTATGCTGATAGGATCAATTCAAAATAAAAGAAAAATAGTATCATAAATCAATAAGATTGAATTTGTATTAATTTATGCTGTCAAAAACAATTCTATATTATGTCATTCCTAAGGAAACAGTGGCGCTGCTAGCTTACGTAATATTTAAACTGCTATAGGACCATAAAAAAAAATTTTTTCCTTTATATTTTTGATTTCTTTAAGATACAAACGAAAAAAATGTTACAAATTTAAGTCAATTTAATGCTCATTGAAAAAATTTTTTTTTCTTAAAGTTGAGTGCTAGGCACATAGGTTTTGTTATCGAGATCACTAGCATGTAGATTAAAAGTATATACTAATAAAGTCACATTTTAAGGAAAAAAAAGAATATAAAATATTAACTTACTTTCAATGATACAAATATAAATTCAATCTTGTTCATTTTTGCCCTGTATTGTTTTCTTTTATGATCTTATACAGGTGTTTTTATGCTTCCTACAGACTTACATCAATTTTTTTTATTATATGATCATTAGGAATGTTAAAAATAATCATTATATGAGACAAAATTTCTATAAAGCCCTAATTATTAATTATATATATCACTATGGCCGGTATTCATAGTCAGATCTTATATTCAAGACCTTTCTTAAGTATAGTCTTAAGAAGTCATTAAACAATCAGAGAGTATTAACATCTTAAGACATTATTTAGACAGTCTTGAAATAAGAACGGACTATGATATCTAAACCCTTTTTATGACTAATAAGTGAATTAATAAAACATTTTTGTTCATTATACTGCTCTGCTATCATATTAACGCCATTTTAGACTATCGTCCCCTAAAATACAGCTTATTATGAAAAAATAAATTTTTTTATTACTTGATATATGGGGGTACTCGTATGCAATGATGTAATTTTCAGTTGCAAAAAAATTGAAAAATACAAAAACCAAAAACAAAAAAATAAAATAAAATGTACAATAAAAACGAAAATATTTTATTAATTCATTTATTAGTTATGAAAAGGATTTGCATATCATAATACTATATCTAGATTAATAATTAATTAAGGCTTTTTGGATTGAATTTTTGTCTCATATAATGAATATTTTTCACATTTCTAGTGATGATACAATACAAAAAAAATTGGAAATCCACAAAAACAGTTATTCACTCTCCTCCTTTATAATGTAACTATTTATATATTGATAATAAATAATTACAAATTTGTTATAGGCACATGTGATTAGAATGAAAAGCACAGACAGTTTACCATTTCCAATCATAATGTCCTCTATGATAGTATCTTGCCAATGGTTTGTATATGGATGTCTGCTCAGTGATCAATTTATACAAATACCAAATTTTATGGGTTGTATTTTATCAGCTTTTCAACTTTCTTTGTTTTTAATTTACTCAAGTAAACGAACAGATCAAGCTTACTTTATATGAGAACCTTAATTATCTTTTGTTCTGTGGATTAATTAGATTAGTGTTGTGTAGAAATACTTCATATATTATAAGTCAATAGTTTTTTAGTGTACATTTATTTTTAGGTATACATTTATTTTATCTTAAGTATATAGAATACAACAGGTGAGAAAATTAAAGAATAATTTTAAATGATAAAATAAGACAGAAATTAAGAATAAAACGAAGAAAAAATTACAATTAAAGTTTAAATTATAGATTTTTAAAATTCACATAAAAAGTAAATTATTAAAAGTACATGAATATTTATAATTAAATGAAACATCTGTCGTCGCAATTTTATTTTTCTTGTTTTTATTTTGAATTTCTGTTTTCTATTGAATCACCATATATATTTTATCTAGAATTACATTTTAAATTTTTTCTCATCTGTTGTCAAATTCTCTGTAAAGAACTCCATGCAAAACCACAGGAAAAGATCATTTAGTCAAATTTTCTGGAACTTTGAGAAATATTTATTAATGTGATGCTGAACAAAAGTATTCATAAGCACGACGCTCAATAATTAACTGGATACCTATTTGCGTTTTTCACTCAGTGCAAATTAAAGCTGTTAAGCTAATTTGAATGCAAAAGTGAGATCTCAATTAATAAAATACGCAATGTATATTTTATTTTTATTAAATACCACAATAAAATGTATTGAGGATTTCGCGGTTTAATTCGTTTCTATTTTTGATAAATTAAAAAGATCCCGGTCCACTCAAATTTTGATAAAAATATACTCAATCATTTTCTTATGAAAATGAATTTGCAAGAAAAAAGTGTCTCTGTCCCGCGAACCGAGATATTTTAAGTTAAAGTTGACGACTATGAAGGTTAAGAAATCTGTCACAGTCACGCAATACTGCTTCAAAACAAATTATTTAATTATTTACTTTTTCTAGATTCTTCGTTTTCATGAGAAAAAAACGCATCGATTGAGTATATTTTTATCACATTTTAAGTGGACCGGAATCTTAACATTTATTCTATTTTTATTAAACGTACATCTTTACACTGATTTGTGTAAGATTTTAAAGTATATTGGATGCGCACCAGCTCCATCCGTGATGTAATGGCTTCTGTACACTGGACGCGGAACCGCTTGCCGGCAAAATGTGATGCGATAGACAATAAGCTTACAGTTTCTAATGTGTTTATTGGTTACTGTATCTCATTTTGCCGCGTGGCAAACGTTTCCGCATCCAATGTGCAGGAGCCATAAGTCATAAGAACAAGGAAAGCTTTCGAATAAAACGGGAAGCACATGCATAATGTATAACACGTAAAGCTACTTTTTCATACTGACGCTTGACGCTCATTTTCAAAACAGATCACGTGATCAAAATTAACGAATACCAAATATCAATTTTGATCACATGACTTGTTTAACACTCGAATCGAATGTCAACATGAAAATGCAGCCTAATGTATAAGAAAATGTACTAATTGAAGTCCTTCGTTTCCTTCTTTTCCATGAAATAAAGAACTCTGATTGGTTCAATTTCTTATGCCTATGTGTTATGCAAGAGTCTGTGCTCCTCGTTTTAACATTGATGAATAACAAGCAACAATTCATCACAGAAAGAATCAAGGAAAGGCCGCAGTACTAACTTTTGCATAACGCATAATGCATAATGCATAAGAAAATCAACCAATCAGAATCCTTCCTTTTTTTCCAGTTAACGGAAAAGAAGAACTTTGATTGATTCTCTTATGCACTATGCGTTATGCATAAGTCTGTGCTGCGGCCTGGAGAGTGGAGCTGACTCACCCGAAAGCCGCCATTTTTAGTGTACCGTTAAATGAGTAGAAGATAAATTAGAAACGTGATGGAACATACGATTTATTTTGTTAATATTATGTTATATTGTTATATATTATATTTATATCAAAAACGCATTTATTAATGTGAGGAGCACAAACTTTTACATAACACATAACACGTAATGCATAAGAAAATGTATACCAATCGAAGTCTTTCATTTCTTTCCTTTCTATGAAAGAACTCTGATTTTTTATGCTTCATGTTTTATGCGTATACAAAATCTCCCCGCATTAGGCGGAGCCAATCAGCATTAGGCACATGCATTGATGCCAATACCATCGACATATTAAGTTGACTTTTTATATGCAGCACGCTGCGGCAACAATTCGTTACTATTAGTTGAAAATTTAGTGAGATGACGCACTTCTGACGCAAAATACATTTTACTGCATCTCATTAAAATTCAACCGAACAAACAACGAGCAGCAAAAAATTCGAAGTCGAGAAAATCTGCAAAAAAATGTGAAAATTAAGTACATTTACTAAAATGAGTACAATTAATAATAATAAATTTATTTAAATGAGTACATTTTTGATAAGATTTGAAATGGGAATATTCTAAATTCTAAATAACTGAAATGGTAATTGAAATCTAAATTGTAACTGCACTAACAGTTGCCAGTAATCACAAGTTTTTTTTATCTTTTTAAGTTTTATATATTAATTTTTGAGCTGAGCAAATAAAAGACATATATTTGAGATTAAACTTTAATATGTCGTTATTCCTTTTCATGCGTAGTAAATGCAGCGGAAGCAATTATGGAAAATTTGCATCACGTAACATTTTTGTTGCCGTAGCATGCTGCGCATGAAAAGACACTTTTTAGGATACATTCGTTTACGCAATGGCTAACGCTGCTTTCTCATCTGTTAGTCATGATTAAAAATTTATTGAACTTCTGTATTAATCTGGATCTACAATAGGTATTTTAAGTCGTAAGACTTAATTGACCAACTACAGTCGAATGCGAGGAGAATAATTAATAATTGTGATTCGTCCATTCTTTATGTTTAAGATTTAAGGTTTAAAAACCTATTATACATTCGAGGTTAAGGGTATACACAACTTGCATAGACATATGCATGTAGAAAATTATTCAATCACATTTTACATGCATCTTTATAGTGTTACATCCCGGGGATGTTCGGCTGGTTCCCCGGTTTCGAACCAACCTGAGACTTTAGAGACTTTGTCGTACGCTCCGACTGCCCAACACACTCTAATATGTTCGCATTACGGAACCAATATGGCGACTAAATGTTCGCGTCGCGTTAGAGCATACTCCATGGATTAGAGTAAAATCACACGATACGAAATAGGACTGCGGAATAAAGAATGCGTCATTAAAGCAATCAATCAGCGCTATTCCGCATTTTTCCATCATGGAAGCTTTGTGTACTGTGTACATATGGTGCGGCAAAGATCCATAAATATAATTTAAATACTACTAACTTCATGTTGATAATTTGCTTATTAAAATGAAATATAATTTATTAAATTATAAAACAATCATCATTGTTGTAGTATTTTATATTTTATAATTAATATTTACAATCTCATAACAATTTTTTAAACTGTTTTAACGCATTTATTATCATTATTTATTATTATCATTTTTCCGCATCACGTAAACAAGGCTTGCTGAAGTCTCACGTAATGCGTCATTATTTTTATATCTTGATATCTATATTTACATTTAAATTTTGTCATACAAGTTACACAAGTAATTTTTTATCACCATGGATAACAAATTGATGATGACCGAAGCTATTAAACACTTAATGAAAATATACGTGAAAATTCCAATGATACACTGTCGAAAGGAGAAAGTGAGGTTAACTTTAATCAAATTAATCTCAATTTATATTGCCTCGACAGAAAAAAAAATCCAAAAGAAATGTATGGATCAGGCCCATTTATTCAATAAAACAGCGGTCTCTCCAAGGTGATAGTAACAATTTAATTACCATGTTGAGAGCAACTGATCCTTCGTTGTATTTTAATTATTTGAGAATGTTGGCATCTTTTCATCTTCTTTCAATAGTAGGTCCTGGAATTGAAAAGCAAACAAATATTAGAGAACTAATTGCTTCTTAGACAAGGTTACAAATTTGAGGTATTTAGCCAGTGAAGACAGCATGAAATCAATAGAATATGCATTTCGAATTTCTCCAAACACTGTTTCCCAAATAATTCATGAAACTTGTAATGAAATTTGGCTTAAATTGAAGGATTTAGTATACCAATATCAAGCAAGGATACATGAACAAAAGCAGAAGATTTTGAAGCAATGTGAAATTCTTTTATTACATTGAGGCTATAGATCGAAAACACATTGTGATAGAAGTAATAATAATATATTCAGATATCTTTTGTATTTAACATTCATGAAATAGATTTACTTAAAATTTAAATTACAGGCTCCTCCTCACATGGCTCTTTCTATTATAATTATAAGAAAATTCATAGCTTTAATCTTATTAGCATTTCAGATTTGCATTATTTATTTATTTATTTATTCATTTTGGTAGATATAAGAGCAGAGTTGCCATAGCGATGCTAAAGTTTTTTCTAATAGCAAATTAAAATCAAGGCTAGATGCAAACATTTTAAATGTGCCTTCACCTTCTCTAATTGGTCAATGTGAGTTGACATTTGTTTTGATGGTCGATGAAGCATATCCACTATCACTGTACTTGATGCGACCTTATCCAAAAAGTGCACAGCTAGATTTGAAGAAAAAAGTGTATAATTATCGTCTCAGCAGGGCCAGACGAGTTATCGAAAGTGCTTTTGGCATACTTGTAGCAAAATGGAGAATTTTTCGAAAACTAATCAATACCTACATCTTGAAAGCCAAAAAGATTGGCCACTATCTGCTTACACAATTTTATCATCACTAAGGAACTTGAAAAGCGTCCTCAAAAAAGACAATACTTACAATATAATACACGACAGACAGCAACTGTCGCTTGGCATTAGGAACATACAAAATCAGATTAACCAAGATGTTACTTCAGACAACTTATTTAGTAGTATTTACAGAGAAAAATTTGCCAATTATTTTGTAAATGAAAGTTCTGGTTACAATGGCAATGGGAGAAAGCTGAGAATGAATTTTAAAATAAATCTATAGAAAATGTATAAGTGAATGTTTTAGGTAATTAAATTTGTTTTAGGCAATCCTAATGTCCGTACGAGATGATATTCTCACATGCACACATGCGCGTATTTCTGTGTTTTTAAATTTTTGTACTTTTAGTTAATATTTTTATAATATTATTAATATTTTTATTTTATGTATTGGCTTTCAAAACGGCATTGATGCGTGTAAAAATCAGATCTTAAATGGAACAGGATCTTAAAAATTTGTGCCGAGAACTCAAATTGAAGGAAGAAAGGTGAGAACATAAATTTGTTATAGCATAAAAGTATAACATTATTTTAGATTATAAATTGCATAATGCAAAATAAATGGACGGCAATATTGTATATTATATGTTGATTTAAATATAACGCATTAATGCCACGTGTTGTGAAAGAGAATCACAGAGAGTGAGATTCTACTCCTTACATCCAATGCATTGTAAGATAAAACATTTGGAAAACAGCTTGAGCACAGAAACGCATATAAAATTAAATCCAGTAACAATCTTAATTTGCAACATTTATGTTGTAAGTTGATCGAATTTAACAATTCGTGAACAATCTGCAGTGAATTGTAACTATCTCTTGTCACATGTATAAATATCGATAATGTCTAACAATTAAAAAAATCAGTATATCTGACCGCTAATTTATATTTAAGTAAAATATATTTTATATTCTACAAGAATACTCCCCCCCCCCTCTCTCTCTCCTCTCCCTCCCTTCCCCTAGTGCGGATGATTATATTGTGCGGAGTTATCGAAGAGATGGGCATCCATAAAATTGATTAAGTTAATTTATTTAAATATATATTTATAATTCACACCAATACATTACTTACTAATAGTCTATTACTAATTATTTCTAGATTTAAACATTTAAATTGAATCTTGTAGAATTAGAAAAAAATGAAGGCTAATACTTTTAAGCCTTGGAATTAGAAAATTAAGATTTAAAAATCAGGCTTCGCATGCGACACTTAAATTAAAACGGCGGCGATTGGTCGATCAACAAGAGGAGCCGACGATTCGCGCGTGACTGCTTGGGAGATTTTATTACTCTGCCGCTCTCTTATATTTCGCCTGTGGACGTTCCTAATTCCCCCTTCCATCGTCACGGGTTATGGTCATTATAGGTTATGATTTGTATTTGCTGCTTGAAATTTTGTAGCTTCTTTCATTCCATTTTTGCTCTCAAAATCAATTGAATATCTATCGTAACATTAGTGCAGGACCTGAAGAGGTCTGGCGTTCAGATTATTTCTAGATAAGGTGCCAAATATGTATGTCAATTTGAAGAAAAAGATTGAAATTTTTTATCTGCGAGAAAGTGTAGTTTATTGATAAGTCTGATGTTTATTCATAAATCATGTATTTATTTTACAACAATATCATATTCATAACAAGTTGTCGACGAATATTATCCGCAAATTTAAATAATTGAATATTTTTTTCTGATCTATACTGATACAGTTTACCGCAACACAAGGCATTTTATAAATATTTTTGCCTTCGTTAATATATAATATTTCAGTTTTTTTATATCCTTCTCTTAGTCTTATGGTAAAATTTCGAAATGTGGAAATACATAAATACGAAGCTACAAGATTTTCAACAGCATAGAAGCTATAACAACCACACAACCATAACCATCTCAGCTCCGCAGCAGAGTGGGAACAGCATGTGAATAACTATATTTCTAATCAAGTACATCTCTAGAGGTTGTCTGCGCTACTCGAAGTCTGTTCAAAATGTTACTGAACAAAATGAGATTGTAACGGACAATAGGAGAAATGCAATTGGATAATTTTTTTATGCATACGTTTATGCAGCTATGCAATTTGTATGGATATATCCTAATAGCTGCTCGATATCGTATTGGATTGTATCTTCCAACAGAAAACCAGACGAAGCTTAGAACTGTTTACAGTAAGTAAAGAGAATGGGTCATTAGTCAGAAATCCGAGGCTGTACAAATAATTAAAATTCAAAAGATGTATTTTTAGGTTAATCTGATCGTAATATGAATTAGCAAATTTTTCTACTATATATCTCACTTTGCATTTTTTTTACTCCACTAAGATCGATTTTCACAAATTCTTCACCCTTTTCACTTAATATTTTAATGAAATTCATTTTCAGTAATATACAACTATTGAGTGCTTTCCAATTGCTTAACACATCTTAACACAAATACACAGGAATACACAAAGTGTAGCATTGTGTACGATTCAATTGGAATATGTACGCTGTGCTTAAAACCCGTTGTAGCTAGAGCTAGTTTAAATATAGTTTTCTCCGTCTGTATTAAATAAAAAAAATAAAAGTGCCGGCTATTTAACGCCCTTCAACTTCATTTATAGTCGCCGCGATTAGTAACATGTAATTATCACTAGAAAACACAAGCTTTACATAGCCCTCGGCTGAGTACAGATAGATAGTGTTGTGTCAATAATAATTAGAGAGCTTCACATACACACACACAGAGAGAGAGAGAGAGAGAGAGAGAGAGAGAGAGAGAGAGAAAGACAAATTGCATCACGTAAATGCCCATATCCAATCAAGATGGGGGTCAGTTTTCTCTAATCTCTTCCATGCCTATGAAGCTTCGATGACCATGCCCAATCAGAGAAGACGGGTTACGTGATGCAATTTGCCATTCCCTCCCTGTGAGACCAGAATCAGACTATGCATTGAAAATTGAGATTAAAGAATAAAAATTGAAATTTCAGCCATGAGGACAAAGAAATTTTGACTGCTTTTGTTCTGATTGGTCAAAATCTTTCAATCTTCAATGCGTCCGATTTCAACCTAATGATAACGGATTTTTTGTTTGGAACGCAACTTGTGTCACCGTGTGCACGAAAGTATCTAGGAATATTGTAATTGAGAAGTACCCAAGGTATAAGAATATAAGATATTTCATTGTATACAATGACGAAAAAGTATTAGAACAACCAATCAGAAATTTGTCCAAAATTAAGCGCTAAATTCAAATGTAGTATTGGTAACAATACTTAACAATTGTAAAAACAAAATTAAAATTTGAAAAAATACAAAAGCTCGTAAATGAGTAAAATAATGAAGTATGAAATAAAATAATAATGTTAATTAAATTAATGACAATAATGTTAATAAATATAATAATGTTAGTAAATATAATTTGATACTTTGATAATTTGAACTTAAGATCAATATATGACTAATATACTACTCTTACAGTTTTGAACATAACACGTGAGCATTTCTACAAACCAAATAGAATATGCTAATTAATTATTTAGAAAAAAGATTGATAAATTACAATAAAAGAAATAATTTATAAATGAATGAGAAGCATGATTTTTTATAGATATCGTTATATATACTTTAACTGTTGTTGTTACATACAACTTGAAGAACTTCGCTCTTAATCACTTATTGGCCACTTCGAACTGAAAAAACTTTTCGAAAGAATAATGCAATCAAGAAGAATGCAAGATCTGATTCACGCACGATGTGAGACTTCGCTTTTTGATCACTTCTAACCTAATGTACCAGGTGTATAAGCTTAAATCCGCTGTTTGCTCATAGGTGGCATTAGTGAGCGTACAAAGCTATCCTAGGCACACAACACACTTTTTTTTATGTGTTTGACATCTGTCAACATTAACCAGTGCACATCATCAGCAATTTCATACAACACATACATTTTTTCTTTCGTAATCATGTCTAGTTTTTTGCTAAA
>Ga0157364_1001505_pt1 | contig 19941 bp, 20 predicted proteins | sample AttsexASBM2_FD_111476 | JGI IMG/M metagenome (GOLD analysis project Ga0157364, IMG submission 111476) | Fungus gardens microbial communities from leaf cutter ant in Ribeirão Preto, State of São Paulo, Brazil - Atta sexdens ASBM2 | ecosystem: Host-associated > Fungi > Mycelium > Unclassified ...
ACAGGGTAGTACTCATCACCGGCAGAAGGTTGGCCGGAAGATAGCAGAGCATGGCGGTGATCAGGCAGGCCAGGGAGGGGCTCAGACGATGATGTGGCTGAGCGACCAGGCTGTTACAGCGTACACAGCGCACAACAGCACCATCTTCCGGCTGCAGGCGAAATGCCAGACCGCATTCGGAGCAGCTACAGACCGCCGGATGACGGGATAAAGAAATATTATTCATGATGCGTTTTCACCTTGTGGCGGCGGGCAGAAAGCAGTGACCACAGAGGCTGCAGGTCATAGCCGTTAATAATGATCAGTAAAATCACAGAGGCCACCATCGCCGGGCTGCCGGGACCCGGTGCAACGTCGAGAAAAGAAGAGAGCTTCACTGCCGCGACCAGGAACCCTGAAACAATGACTTCCGCCATACTCCAGGGGTGCAAACGTGCCAGTAGTTTCATCACGACCACAAATCCGGGCGCTGGCTGTCGGAGACGGGCAAACAGCAGCACCCAGCCGGTGAGCAGGATTTGTATTAACGGCACACCGATCAGCAGGCCTGCCGTCAGGATCCCGGTAAGCACCGAAAAGCTCCCGGTGATCGCCAGAATGCCTTGTAACAGCGTGACACTGCGGGTCAGCCCGTGAGCCGTCCCAGTCATCACCGGCATCAGGTTTGCTATCAGGAAAGTCACCAGCGCTGCGAAACAGAAAGGCAGCAGATCCTGCAGGGTAAATGCACTCCTGCGGTAAAGGACAGTCGCGCAGCGCCGGCATTGCAGGCTGGCTTTCCGGTCAGAAAGCCGGTAACGGTAAACGCTTTCGCAACAGGGACAGACGATGAGATGCGGGTAAATTTTCATAGCAGCTCTGAGGGGCCGGAGACGGGCTGCGGGCAGCGATATCCGGTGTCCCCGGAATACGTTACCCTCAGATCCGTGCTGTCAGTGGGAGATCCGCCCCCGGGCCTGGCCCGGGGGCGGGCAGCCTTATTTCAGTAATTCAAGTAACTGATCGGCACCCTTATCGATACCGGTTTCTGCGGCACTCATCGAACCGAAGGTTGCGCCGATATTCATGGCATTCGGATACTGATGGGTAATATAGGAGCCAAGCAGTTGATTTGTGCTGGCGTCATAAATTTCAGCGGCGTAATTCACTGAACCGCTAAACATTCCCCGGCCGCCACGGATAGACTGCACGATATTATAGGGGCCGCCGGCCAGATCAAACTTAGTGACGGTACCGACCACCTGTGTGGTTGTGGCAGCTCCGGTCAGCGTAAGCTTCAGACGCAGGGTGCCGGGGGTGGCTTCGGTAGTTTCGACAAACCTTTCGCGCAGCGTTTCAGCAAATTTATTCTGCATATAGCGGGCGAGATCCTGACGATCGGACTGTGACAGGTCACCGAACTGGTTGTCTGTTCCCTGATAAACGGTGACCGGATCAATGATGATATTGCGGTATTTTTTCCAGTCAGTACGGGTCACAAAATGGTACGGAATTTTGTCAGCGTCTTTGCCGGTATTCACGGTCATCTGTGATGCCGAACTTACCCCGGAATAGCGCGGTGGGGGATTACCGGCACAGCCTGCCAGCACAACAGCCACCAGCAATATCATCGATCGTGAAGCCCGCGGGAATGTCATCATAGTTAAATATCCTGTAATTATTTGCCAGAGGTATGGATGAGTTACTGTGTCTTTAGTGATCCCCGTGATGGCGGGGATCAACCCGATCCTGTAATAACTGTACAGTCTAGTTTTGCATTGGCAGTGTAAAACTGTCAATCGGTGTTTCCGGATGTGTCATTCATCAGAAGAGTCGCTCCTTTTGTGGAGGGGTTTTATTTTAGTTGTTAAATATCATGGTGTTACTTTACTTTTATTGGCAGAGTACCGGGCAGGCAGAGAAGATAATGTAATGACTATGTAAGGACAAACAGCAGGAAAGTGCGGGTCATAGTATAATTTCAGATAAATGAACCGAGGTGTACAGTTTTATTGCGGGGCAGCCGTCTGACACTGAGCGGCTTTATAGATCCGCTGAGCTTCCTGTCGGTACGCCCGCTATTTCTGTTGAATGGAGGTTATATGCTAAGAAGAGTAATGAATGGCAACCGCCGTTTTTTCGTTCTTATCGTTACCAGGTTTTGACTACAACATTTGTCGCGAAGATATTAATCACGTCTATCTGATCAGGGGGAAGTGTCAGGCGTTAATCAGCCCGGATATTGACTGCTGAGAACTGAGAACAGAAGGCGAAAGAGTTTATCACTGACAGATTCGGGTCTTGCCATTAAAATAATATTGCGTTCATATCCTTTGCCGACGGGTAACTGAGTGAGTCCTGTCGCGATGGCAGAAAGTCCGGGCCAACGAGGAAGTAAGCTTATCCCCATTTTTTCCCTCACCAGAAGTGTAATAGCTTCGATACCTTCCAGTTCCAGCAACTGATTTGGCTGGAGAGCATTGTCATCCAGATATTGTTGTGCCAGACGCCCTCCCCATGAACCGGAGGCATAACGGATATAAGGTCTGGTTTGCAGTAAGTCAGACACATTACTCTCAGGCGTATCTGACAATAATATTAGCTCTTCAGCGTAAAGCTGTTGCCAGCGATAGCATTTAGGGATATCAAAGGGAGGCTGTACGATAATTGCCACATCGATAATTTCCTGTACCAACGCATCATAGAGTGCACTTGAGGTACCGGGGGTGATCTGTGGACGAATATCCGGCGCTTCATGGTGTAATGATAACAGGGCACGCGGGAGAATGCCTGTCAGTACCGTCGAAATAGAACCCATCTTCATGCTGCCACTGAGCGTATTTGTCTGAATATCGCTACGCAGCAATTCGACATCACGGACAATACGCCTGGCTCTGGGTAATATGGCCATCGCGGCATCCGTGGGTTTTGCGGTATGTCCCATTCTGTTAAGTAATGTTGTACCGAGCATTTCCTCCAGTACCTGAATTCTCTGACTCACTGCGGCTGCGGTGATCCCTTGCTGACGGGATGCTTTGGCAATGGAACCACATTCAATCGCTGAGATCAGACTTGCAAGGGCTTTGCTATCCACAACTTTTCCTTACGAACGAATATATAAAAACATGCTATTTCTTTTGTACATGATTTGAGAAGCTCTCTCAATACCTGACCGGAGAAAGACGATGAAATCAGTATTTCACCTTGCTTACCACGTTAACGATCTTGATGAGAGTCGCCAGTTTTATGGTGATTTATTAGGGTGTACTGAGGGCCGGAGTACAGAAACCTGGGTGGATTTCGATTTTTTCGGACATCAGATATCCCTGCATTTAGGTGAGCCTTTTAAAATTACACTTACAGGAAAAGTCGGTGACCATTGGGTCCCAATGCCTCATTTAGGGCTGGTACTGAGTCTTAACGAATGGCAAGTCATTGCCCGTAAACTACAGTCAGCGGCGATTGACTTTATTTTGCCACCCCAAAAACGATTTGCCGGGGAACCCGGGGAGCAATGGATTATGTTTTTTCAGGATCCCTCCGGAAACCCGATAGAAATTAAGGGATTCGAAGATTCATCACAGTTATTCGCTCAATAGCAAGCTTGATTAAAAAATCTACGCTGGCATACCCGACATTATTATTGCCCGACAAGGTCGGATTAAAAGATCAGGTGGATCCGGAGTCATCCTGCGTGTGCTCATTAAGGGTCTTACTTAGAAAATATCTTTGCAGGTATACAGAATGTCTCAAAATAACACCGACAGCCGACTGGCAAAAAGAGTATCGCGTACAGAATTATCCATGACGGTGCAAATTGCACAACGCGCCCGTGAGTTACAAGCCAGCGGGAAGAAAATTATTAATATGGGTGCAGGAGAGCTGGATTTTGAGACTCCGGAGTACATCAAGCTCGGTGCCATTAAAGGCATTATTGAAGGGCAGACACGATACACTAATGTCAGGGGAACATCAGACCTGACGGAGGCTATCTGTCAGAAGTTTCTGGATGATAATCACCTTATCTATTCCGCCGCAGAGGTCATCACCGGAACAGGGGCAAAACAACTATTATTTAATGCATTTCAGGCAACGTTGAATGACGGCGATGAAGTGATTATCCCCGCACCTTACTGGGTTTCATACCCTGAAATGGTACGATTAGCGGATGGGGTACCGGTAATCATTACCACTGCTGCAGAGCAGGGATATAAAATAACTCCTTCGCAATTGCTTAATAGTCTGACGCCGAAAACTAAGTGGTTACTGATCAATTCACCCGGTAATCCCAGCGGAGCTATTTATACCCGGCAGGAATTACTGGCTTTGGCCGCTGTACTAAAAGATTATCCTCAGGTGCTTGTCCTGTCAGACGATATTTATGAAGCAATTACCTTCGATGCTTCCTTTATTTCCTTTGCCACAGCCAACCCCGGTTTCAAAGAGCGTACCCTTACACTGAACGGTGTTTCGAAAGGTTATGCCATGACAGGCTGGCGTCTCGGTTATGCCGGCGGACCGGAATGGCTGATTCAGGCCATGGAAAAAATTCAGGCACAAAGTACTTCAAATGCAAGTTCTATCAGTCAGGCCGCAGCCACTGTCGCCCTGACGGGAAATCATTCCTTCCTGACCGCCTGGCGGGATATATTAAAGACCCGCCGCGATCATGCACTCGATATCCTGAATGCGTCACCTTACCTTAAGGCTGAAAAACCCCAGGGCGCTTTTTATTTATTTGTCGACTGCCGGTCAATATTCGGAAAAAGCCCTGAGGGCGGATCTCCTTTATTCAGCGATCAGGATATTGCCGGTTTTCTGATTGAGTTTGCCGGAGTGGCTGTCGTTCCCGGCAGTGCGTTTGGTATGCCGGGTCATTTCAGACTGGCATTCAGTATTAACAGTGAAGATCTGATGACAGCTTGCCGGGCCATTGTCGCCTCTGTGGAGAGATTAAAATGACGACAGAATTACTTCCAGTGCCAGATATGACTCTGGCGGCTGAATTATTTACACAACTTCAGGGCATGAGTTTTGATGGCAAAGGAATTACCCGGGATGCGTATGGGCCCGGAGAGCAGCGTGCTCACGAACTGGTCAAACATCTGGCAGAAGTTGCCGGTTTTGAAGTCCTCACCGATGCCGCTCTCAATCTCTATATTATTCTTCCGGGGCAAGACCGACAGGCCAGTAAGATTGTCGTTGGTTCACACCTGGACTCCGTGCCTGCAGGAGGAAATTATGATGGGGCCGCAGGCGTTCTGGCAGGACTCGCGATAATTTTTGGCTGGAAGAACGCCGGGCGGGTTCCTCCCTGTGATTTAATGGTCATTGCTATTCGGGCAGAGGAAAGTGCCTGGTTCCCGATTTCCTATCTTGGCAGTAAGGCTGTACTGGGCGAGCTTAATCCTACAGATCTTACGATACCCCGTAAGGATACCGGTATCGCTCTCCGGCAGCATATGATTGACTGCGGTGGTCAGCCGGATAAATTAATAAACGATCCTCCTTTATTTCATCGTACCGATTTTCGTGCATTTTTAGAAATACATATTGAACAAGGGCCAATACTTGAAAGTGCCGGTATTCCTGTGGGGATTGTCACCGGTATTTGTGGCAGCCTGCGTTATCGTTTTGCCAGAACGTACGGACAATATGCGCATTCAGGGGCTTGTCCTTCCTATTGCCGACAAGATGCTGTTATTGCAACGGCTGAATTGGTGAGCGAAATGCATCGTTACTGGCATGCAATGGAAAAAGAAGGTCACGAACTGACGGTAACTTTCGGTCGATTTTTTACTGATGCTGTTGATGCCGATATGAGTAAAGTGAGCGGGCTTGTCGATTTTTCCATTGATTTCCGCTCCCGTGATCCTGAAACACTGGAAGTTATTCATACCCACCTGCAACAGACTGCTGATATTTTGGCTGAGAAACACGGGGTTCGTTTTGATTTCGGCGCGCAGACGCGCAGTAAGCCCGCCAGGATGGATCCTGTCCTGGTGACGGCATTACAGGATGCTGCCCGGGAACTAAAAACTGAGGCACAATTGCTGAATAGTGGTGCCGGTCATGATTGTGCTCAGTTTGTTAGCTGTGGTGTGCCTGGCGTGATGTTGTTTATCCGAAATCAGAACGGCAGCCACAATCCTGATGAGGCGATGGAATTCACTGATTTTTGTTGTGCGGTGAGTGTGCTTAACCAGGCGATTTATAATCTCCTTTACACGGATCAAAACTGATTCAGACGGCTGATGATACCATCGCGAATATGATCTATATGGGCAGCAACCAGACGTTGTGCTACTTCTGGTTGATTGTCCCTCAGCGCTTGTATAATTTGCAGATGCTCACGGTGCCCTTCCTCAAAACGTTCCGGAGTGGCTGAAAGATTAAACATATGGGTCTTTAGCCGCAGGGTTTTAATATAATCGGCCATCATTTTGTTTCCGCAGTGGGAAGTAATAAGATCGTGAATTCTGGCATCCGCGGCCCAGTCATCGTCTGTCAAAGGAACTTTTTTAATCAATAAGCCCTCAATCAGAACCTGCAGGGTATCCAGTTCCCGGAGAGGGATTTTTCCTGTTGCCAGTCGGGTAGCCTCTGCTTCCAATACACGTCGTATATGCAGTGTCTCAATCAGTTCCTGAATGGAGAATTCTTTAACAACGGAGGTGCGTCCCCCGTGTCTGGCAATAAACCCCTCATTTTCAAGGCGGCTTAGCGCGTTTCGTACAGGTGTCCTCGAAATATGCAGCATTTCAGCCAGCCGTCGTTCCTGAAGTACGGTGTTGACAGCAAATTGACGATTAATAATGTTGTTTAAAATAATTTCGTAGGCTTTCTGGCTGAGGTTCTGTTCGCCATTATCTGCCTCCGGGATTAACTGGTCAGCAAGCGCCATGATCGATTACTCATATTAAGATGAATGAATACACAGCGGCGGTCGTATGAGGACCGCCAGAAGTGACAATAAGTGCTTTCAGAATGTTTGTGAAGTCTGCAACTGTAACCGGGTGCTCAGCGTCCGGAGAGGATCACTGTGGTAGTGTACGCACCGGGTCCTTAGGCGCAGGGTCGAAACCAATGATTGCAGACGTCACTTTGGCATAAGTACCGTCTTTTTTCATATCAGCAAGCGCCTTATTCACAGCCGCGACCAGGTGAGGTTTACCTTTAGCAAATGTAAAACCTTTCTGAACCTGACTCAGGTAGCCGGGAACCTGAACAAATGGCAGGTGATTATGGTTAATCAGATAAGCATTACTTATTGAATCATTAATCACCCCATCGATATTATGATTTATCATATCCTGTACAGCTGAGGTGATATCACTGTAGTTTTTCAGATTGGCACCGTGGGCGATTGCCAGTTTGGCATAAGTGGATGACACCTGAGCACCGATAGTTTTTCCTTTCAGGTCATCCGGGCTTTTAATATCGGTATTTGCAGGCGCCATAATTCTTCCTCCTGATTCAATCCAGGCATCTGCATAGACCACAGATTTCTGACGTTCCGGAGTAATATCAATTGCAGCCATACTCATATCGAACTTATTCGCTCTCAATCCGATGAGAATGGAGTCCCATTTTGTGACGACAGGAACAAGTTTGAGGTGTAAACGTTTGGCCACTTCAGACATAACAGCGATTTCCAGACCGCCAATCTTTCCGTCCGGCCCGCGCATGCTGTAAGGAGGGTCAGTACCTTCAGTGGCAACAATAAGTTCACCGGGTTTCAGTAATTCGAGTTTATCGTTCTGATCTGCATAGACTGCAGAGGACCCCAAAAGACTGCTCAGGACAAAACCATAAATAAGCGATTTCATTTTCATGCGATAACTCCTGTGATGACAATAGAATAATGTGTATTTAAAAAGCTATTGATACCTTTCCTGGCGGCGTTCAATCCAGCTACTAAACTGCGTCAGCAGGGAGGTCATCAGCAGATAGATCACCGATGCTGCGATATAAAATTCAAATGGACGGAATGTGCTGGAAATAATCGTTTGTGCATACAGGGTGACATCCATCACCGTAATTGTTGAAAGCAGGGAGGTATTTTTCAGAGCGGCGATAGCCTCGTTGGTGAGTGACGGAAGTACAATCCGGAATACCTGTGGCAGGATAATTCTGCGCATAACATCACTACGTGACATACCGAGTGCATAAGACGTTTCGATCTGACTTTTGGGAATAGCATTGAGGCCGGAACGAAGAATTTCAGCCACATAAGCACCGCTATTCATTGCCAGTGCAATAACACCTGCGACAAAGGGAGAAAAGCTTAGACCGAATTCCGGGACTCCGAAATAGATAATAAATACCTGTATTAAGGCCGGGGTTCCCCGAATAAACCAAATATAAAATTCAGCAATCTTTCTGAAAAAGACAATTTCAGAACGTTTTGCCAGTGCGGCCAATAATCCAAAGACCCAACTAAGGATTATTGTCAGCAGAGTGATCGCGAGCACGGTTATCGCTGCCGTCAGAAACCCACGACCATAATCCTGTAGATCCTGATAAAATTGAATCATGCTGCATTTCCTTTAATCGCTTTGATGTCGTCGTGTAAAATGCGGCTGAGAAATTGACGCAGACGCGGGCTTTCAGGCCGTGACAGAACTTCATCCGGCGTACCATCGACCGCCATGACTCCCTGATCAAAAAACAACACCCGGGAGGATACCTCGCGGGCAAAAGCGATTTCATGGGTCACCAGCAGCATGGTCATTCCTTCTTCAGCCAGAGACGCAATAAGGCCCAGCACCTCACCGACCAGTTCGGGGTCAAGGGCTGAAGTAGCCTCATCAAACAGCATCATCTTAGGTTTCATTGCCAGTGCACGAGCGATAGCAACACGTTGCTGTTGTCCGCCGGATAAACGCGCCGGATATTGATCTCGTTTGTCGAACATTCCGACGCGCTCAAGTAGCTCATTTGCGATACTGATAGCTTCCGGACGTGATAATTTTTTGACCCTCATGGGCGCTTCAATAACATTTTCCAGAACCGTTTTATGTGGCCAAAGGTGGTAGTTCTGAAAAACCATCCCTATCTGCTGACGTAACATCTGAAGTTGTTGTTTATCCGGTTGATCACGAGCGCCATCACGAAAATCAAAGGAAAATTCTCCAAAGTTCATAAATCCGCTCTGTGGCATTTCCATGACATTGAGGCAGCGTAAAAATGTACTTTTACCTGAGCCACTTGCTCCGATAATGGAGACCACTTCACCCGGATAAACCTCCAGGGCCACGTTCTTTAATACATGAAGCTCACCATAACTTTTATTAAGTTCACGTATTTTTAGTAAAGGTTGTCGGGCTTCGTACATTCGGCTGTTCCTCTGCATCTGAATACGGAAATTTTATCGTCAATAATCCGCGAGCTATCGTTCATCGGGGGGGAATAACAAGGACAATAATTTCTCTGGTAAAAACCCCTGATTTAGCCAAGAATGTTTTTTATTGGCATACCAAAGAAATGCAAAGAGAATGCCAATAATTTATTACCTGACGAGGATTAACTTATGACGCAAATATGCTGGGTGCCTCACCCTATTAATCACATTGGTATCAGCAGGTTAGAAGATTCAGGGTTTACGGTTATCCGTGGTGAATGTCCGGATGATCCTGCATTGCATTCCCTTATTACTGCCGCTATTTTCCGTAGTGGGAAATTTACAAGCACAATGATGGGGCAATTTCCGGCGCTAAAAGTCATCGCGGTGCATGGTACCGGAACGGACGGTATTGATCTCCGGGCCGCGACAGAGAAGGGGATTGTGGTACTCAACACTCCGGGAATGAATAGCCGGTCAGTGGCCGAGCATGCAATGGCGTTATTATTCGCTCTGGCAAAACGGATCACTATCGCCGACCAGGCTGTGCGTAATAATGAATATACCTCAGTGAAATATCTCGGAGGATTTCAGGAGATTATGGGGATGTCTCTGGGGGTTATTGGATATGGTGCCACCGGACAAATCCTGGCCCGACTGGCCACGGGTTTAGGTATGACGGTTCGGGTATTCTCATCCCAGCCAGCCGAAACGATAAACCTTGCCGGGTGTATCAAGGCTGCCAGCCTTGAATCGTTACTCCGTGAAAGTGACTACGTTTCCTTACACGCACCCTCAACCCCGAAAACGAAACATTTGATTAATGCGGACCGGCTGGCTCTTATGAAGCCAGGTGCCTGTCTTATCAATACCAGCCGGGGCGCATTGGTCGATGAAAATGCACTGGCAGAAGCATTACGTCACGGGAAACTGGCAGGGGCCGGATTGGATGTCTTTGAACAGGAGCCTTTGCCTGTGGATTCCCCGCTGATGTCAGCACCCAATATAATTCTGACGCCACATACCGCAGCTTCGACGGAAAGTGCTATGCGTAATATGGCGTTGGCCGCGGTACAGGGCATTCTGGATGTGGTTAATCACCAGCGACCATCATTTCTCGTCAATCCCGCCGTTTGGCCGGAACGCTGAGGTTTACGCAGGCGACTCAATTTTTACTTCGGATAACTTCGGACATCGGGGCAAAAGTGATGCCCTGATTTTCAAGAAGAAATCGGGCCTCCTTCGCCATCGCGCCCGCACAGTGGGAATCACCATGTACGCAAACCGAATCTATTTTCACCGGGATCCGTTGGCCGTTGACGGTGGTAATTTCTGAGGATCCTATCATTTGCAGGAGACGCTCACTGGCAACCCGCGGATCATGAAGCACCGCGCCAGGTAATCTGCGGGAGAGGAGATTACCATTGTCAGCATAGGCCCGGTCGAGATAAACCTCTCTGATCACCCGGAGTCCCTGACGAAGCGCTGCTTTCTCAGTACACATTCCGGGCATAACCACCATCAATAACTCTTTATCAACCTGATAAATTGCCTCGGCGACTGCGCTGGCCATATCTTCATCCTCAGCGGCCATATTACCGAGTGCACCATGGGTTTTGACATGCTGTAACCGGAGGCCCTGACTCTCAGCCATAGCCTTGAGTGCACCAATCTGATAAATCATCATATTGCGAATTTCACGGGATGAGAATCCTTTAATCACTCGCCTTCCGAAACCAGTAATATCGGGAAATCCGGGATGTGCGCCCACAGCGACATTTTTCTGACGTGCATTTTGCAGGGTGGTGAACATGACTTCCGGATCACCCGCATGAAAGCCGCAAGCGATATTTGCTGAAGTCACGATGTTAAGCATCTCTTCGTCGTCACCCATTTCCCAGACCCCATAGCTCTCACCCATATCGCAATTCAGGTCAATCAGCATTTTATTCCCCTAATCGTCTGATAATTATATGTTTACAGAATTGATAAGTATTTGCTCTGATACCGTTTATTGACAGTAATACCTATGGTATGCCAGAAGTATTCCACGAGCTAAGATCAAATATGTATGTCAGGGGGGTTACAGGTGAACGATAAGACGCTCCCGGGGGATTGGGTAGTTCAGCCCATTGCAGACCAGGCAATAAATATTGATTTTGGTGAAGTGATTAATGCCAGGGTCAATGAGCGGGTGACATCGCTGGTTGCTGCCATCAAAAAAAGACAGTTGCCAGGCATCACTGGTTTAGTGCCTGCTTACCGGTCGGTTACGATTTCATATGACGCATTAATTATTCGTCAGTCAGAGTTAATCCATGCCCTTGAAGAATTAATCGTCTGCGGAAATATGCTTAAACACGCCGGTAAATGCTGGCAAATCCCCGCCTGTTATGGGGGAGAGTATGGCATCGATCTGCTGACCTCCGCATCGGCATTAGGCTTAACTACCGATGAGCTGATTTCACTTCATAGTGCTGCTATTTATCGTATTTATATGATTGGTTTTATGCCAGGTTTTGCTTATTTGGGAGGGCTGGATGAACGCTTACATTTGGCCCGGCGGACATCCCCACGGGCGGAAGTTCCTGGCGGAAGTATCAGTATCGGCGGGCAGCAATCAGCGATTGGATCTGTGGCTGCACCCAGTGGCTGGCATTTACTGGCAAGGACACCGGTTAAAAACTTTGATCCAAACAGAGAACAACCTTTCCTTTTTAATGCCGGTGAAAACGTTCGTTTCATTCCTGTGAGTGAACGGGATTACCTTGATTTAATGGCCGAAAGAGACTTTCAGCCTGAGTGGGTCACTGTAGCATGAATTATTTTGAAGTATTATCAGCAGGGCTGATGTCAACGTTACAGGACAGAGGCCGTTTCAGTTACCAGGATTGTGGCGTTCCTCCATCGGGTGTCATGGACGATTTGAGTTATGCTATTGCTAATGCACTGACGGGGAATGATGCCGGTGAGGGAGTTATAGAGTTCACTTTAACAGGCCCCAAACTCAGGCTCTGTGGTGATTCTCCCTGTATATTTGCGGTGACGGGCGATGCCGTGGTCACGTTGAATGATGTGCATTGCGCCATTTATCATTCTCATCAGATAAACCCCGGAGATGTACTCCATGTTCAGAGAATCCGGTCCGGAGCAAGGGGATATATCGCAGTGGCCGGGGGATTCGATGTACAGCCACAACTTGGAAGTGTCTCTACGTTGAGCCGGGCACGTCTTGGAGGATTTGAAGGAGGGCCGTTACAAAAGGCCGCAAAACTTCCTCTTCGGCCACTCTCTGAGAAGAGGCAATATAATATCACCAGCGACCGGATTTTCCCGCAGAGGGAAAAACGTCCTGTGCGTGTCGTTCCGGGACCGCAGGATAATTATTTTGATGATGTCGCATGGAAACTATTTACCCGTCAACAATACAGACTTTCTACTCAATGTGACCGCATGGGGTATCGTCTCATCGGCGAGCCAGTGACGCATTTGCGGGGGTTTAACATTATTTCAGATGCCATTTCATTGGGGAGTATTCAGATCCCTGGCGATGGCCAGCCTATCATTGCCATGAATGACCGGCAGACTACGGGAGGATATCCGAAAATTGCCACAGTCATAAGAGCTGATCTCGCGCGTCTTGGGCAGCTAAAACCCGGCGATAGTCTCAGCTTTGAGCCGATAACCGTTACCGGGGCCGAGACGCTTTGGTGTGGCCGGCAAAAGCTTCTGAACGATCTATGTCGTAAATTGCGATCAGCAGCCAAATCCACCGATGCGTAATGCCGGTTTATAGGTCATCAGTGTTAATACCGCCCCTTATGAGCGTCTCCGCGACGGCAGGGGGCATGACCGCCATTGGCGGTCAGCCTCAGGAACATCCGTAAAGATATCTAGACATCCAGACGCTCATTTTGTAGAGTGTTGATACTTTGCAGATACTTATCTGTATTACCGGCCAACGATAAACAGCGGGCATTTTATGAGTAAAGAAATCATCATTCTCGACGGGGGAATGGGCCGTGAACTGGCCCGCAGGGGAGCACCTTTTCGCCAGCCGGAGTGGTCAGCTCTGGCATTGATGGAAGCGCCTCATTTCGTCCGACAGGCACATGATGCATTCATTGCCGCCGGTTCTCAGGTGATCACCACCAACAGCTATGCGGTCGTCCCTTTTCATATTGGCGAACAACGTTTTGCAGAACATGGCCCCCGGCTGATCCGTCTGGCTGCGTCTCTGGCCCGTGACGCTGCGAATGCCGCCGGACATCCGGTGAGCGTTGCGGCCTCACTGCCGCCGGTTCTGGGCTCTTACCGTCCTGATTTATTCAATCCGGAACAGGCCCGGAAGCTGATGCAGGTAATGATTGAAAATCAGCGCGACGCTGCGGACTTGTGGCTGGCAGAAACATTGAGTTCGCTGGCGGAAGCACACTTCGTTGCTGAGATGCTTAACGGTGATGACCGTCCGCTGTGGCTCGCGTTTACACTCAATGATGAACTCACCCCCTCCGGCCGGGCGGTGTTACGCTCGGGTGAAGCCGTCAGCGCCGCAGTATCCATGGCGGTCGGCTGTGGCGCTGAGGCCATTCTGTTTAACTGCAGCCGTATTGAGGTGATGACCAGTGCGGTTTGTGAAGCGCAGGAAACATTACAATCTCTGACCCGACCGGTTGCTATCGGTGTTTACGCCAATGCATTCGACCCCTCGGATGCGAAGCATGGTGCTAATGAAGGACTCAGTGAAATGCGTAAGGATACCGGCCCGCAGAGCTACCTTACGTTTGCCAGAGAGTGGGTAACCTCAGGTGCTTCCATTATCGGAGGTTGCTGTGGGATCGGGCCGGAACATATTGTGGTACTGAGTAAAACACTTAATAACTAAAACAGTGCTGCCCCTGCCTGTTAACGGACGGGACAGCGACGAGGGGAAACCCTCTTTGACAGGAATACAGATTATGATCGATCGTCGTTCATTTATTAAAGCGGCCGGGGCTATGTCGGTGGCTGCATCAGCGTCTTCACTCTGGCCACTGGCAGATGCCTTTGCCGCTACCCCACAGGTCCCTAAAAAAGGCGGGCACCTGGTGGTGGGTATTGATAACGCGTCGAGCACTGACAGACTGGACCCGGCTTTCTGGTTTGAGACCTACATGTATTTTGTCGGTTCGCAGATTTTCAACAGCCTGGTTGAGATCAATGAACAGGGTGAACTGGCTCCGTCTCTGGCCGAGTCCTGGTCATCCACCGACGGCAGTAAGACCTGGATCCTGAAAATCCGTCAGGGAGTTCAGTTTCATGATGGCCGTAGCCTCAGCGCTAAAGATGTGGTGTATTCACTGAATCACCACCGTGGTGAAAAATCGACTTCACCGGTAAAAGGGTATCTTGACCCGGTTGAATCGATTGCAGCGACCGGGAACTATGAAGTTACCCTTCGTCTGAACTCCCCGGATGTAGAGTTCATTTGGTTACTGAGTGATGTTCACTTTGTCGTGACTGCTGAAAACGAAGATTTTGACAAAGGGATCGGCACCGGTGCCTTTATCCTCGAAAAATTCCAGCCAGGTGTGACCACACTGACCCGGCGTAACCCGAATCACTGGAATAGTGCCCGTGGTCATGTTGACTCGGTTGAAACGCAGGCAATGAATGATTCTACGGCCAGGGTTGCCGCACTGGTCAGTGGATCAGCCCAGCTGATCAACCGGGTCAATCCACGTATTGTCAGCCGCATCCAGCATATGCCGAATATCCGGCTGGTCCGTGCGAAGGATAGCGCTATCTATACCTTCCCGGGACTGATGAACCTGCCACCGTTCAATACGGTGGATGGTCGACTGGCATTGAAATATGCCATAGACCGTCAGCAGATGATCGATACCGTTCTTGGCGGTTATGCAAGTGTCGCGAATGATAATCCGATCTTCCCTTCGAACCGGTATTTTGCCAGCGATATTCCGCAGCGACCTTATGACCCGGACAAAGCCCGTTATCATTGGAAAAAATCCGGCTTCAGCGGCCCGCTGACTCTGTCAGTGGCAGATGCCGGCTTCCCGGGTTCGGTTGATGCAGCTCAGTTGTATCAGCAGTCAGCGGCTAAAGCCGGTATTCAGCTGAATGTTGACCATGTCCCGGATGATGCTTTCTGGAATGATATCTGGAAGAAAAAAGCCTTTGTGTCATCCAATTGGTCAAACCGTCCGACAGCAGATGCGATGTTATCACTGGTTTTCACCAGCCAGGCCCCGTGGAATGAGTCAAACTGGCATGTGCCAGCCTTCGATGCCATGGTGAAGGCTGCCCGCGGTGAAAGTGATGAAGCGAAACGTAAGCAGATTTATCATGATATTCAGGTGATGCTGGTGGATCAGGACAGTGAAGTTATCCCGTTGTATGCTGATGCACTGGACGGTTGTACCCGTAAAATACAGGGGTTTACCTCGGTTCCCGGTATGCCTCTCAGTGGCAACCGTGCGGCCGAAAAAGTCTGGATCGCCTGAGAAGGTATTACTGATGTCTGAAATTTCCTCGCAACGGCCTTCGGGCCGTTCATCTTTACTACGCCTGATTGGCTGGCGTCTGGTCTGGGGTGTACTGACCATGCTGGCCGTTTCGCTGCTTATTTTTGTCGGTGTTCAGTTACTGCCGGGTAATGCGGCGACGGCTATTCTGGGGCAGACAGCCACCCCGGATGCCATTCGTGAACTGAACCTGCAACTGGGGCTGGATAAACCCGCCGTCAGTCGTTATCTGGGCTGGTTACTGGGACTATTGCATGGCGATTTTGGTCTCAGTTATACCAGCCGTACCGCGATTGCCGGTCCTCTTTTTAGCCGTCTTGGGAATACATTGTTCCTTGCCGGGTGTACTGCTGTGATTGCAGTGCCGCTGGCATTGCTGATTGGGTTCCTGGCGGTCCGTTTTCAGGGAGGGGTCATTGACAACCTGCTTAACGGTCTGTCCCGCACCGCTGTTTCGTTACCGGAATTTTTTTCAGGCTACCTGCTGATTTTTATTTTTTCTATCACGTTAGGATGGGCACCGAGTAACAGTGCCCTGACGCCGGGAATGGGACTGGCCGATAAGCTCGCAGCGATTTCTTTGCCCTGCATCACACTGGTACTGGCTATCGTCGGACATATGAGCAATATGACCCGTGCGGCGTTGATTGCTACGCAAAACGCTGCCTGGGTGGATACCGCTTTACTGAAGGGGCTGTCTCCCGGCCGTATTCTGTGGCGTCATGTGTTACCGAATGCGTTAGGGCCAGTGATTAACGTGGTCGCCATTAACCTGGCATACCTGATGGTCGGAGTCGTGATTGTTGAGAACGTTTTTGTCTATCCGGGACTTGGCCAGTATATGGTCGACAGTATCAGTAAACGTGACCTGCCGGTGATGCAGGATTGTGCGCTGTTACTGGCCGGTGTGTATGTATTGCTCAATCTGCTGGCGGATGTCTTGTCTCTGTTAGCCAATCCGCGGTTGCGTCATCAGAAGTAACCGCAGATGTCGTTTAAGGAATCTGAAAAAATGCCCGCATTAAAACCTGTCGCCGTGCTGGGACTGACAGGGCTGACCCTGTTTATCCTGATTGCGATTTTTGCCCCCTGGCTGGCCCCGTTTGACCCGGATAAGATTGTCGGCGGTGCCTGGCAAGCACCCGATGCCCGACTGCTGCTGGGGACAGATAACCTGGGACGTGATTTGTTGTCGCGAATGATTTGGGGCACCCGGGTCTCCCTTGGGATCACGCTGATTGCCACACTACTGGCATTTGCGGCAGGCTGTTCTCTCGGCTTTATCGCCGGCCTGACAGGCGGTTGGCTGGACCAGCTGATCTCACGAGTCAATGATATGATAATGGCTGTGCCGACACTTATCTTTGCATTAATTGTACTGGCTGTTTTGCCGAAAACGATGATAACACTGACACTGGTGCTGGGGTTGCTGGAATCCACCCGGGTGTTACGCGTAGCAAGGTCGCTGGCAGAAGAGGTCGGGGTGATGGAGTTTGTCGATGTGGCACGGTTACGTGGAGAGTCGATGGCCTGGATCCTCTGGCGGGTCGTTCTGCCGAATGTACGGCAGACACTGGTCGCAGAGTTCGGCTTACGTTTCATTTTTATTCTGCTCTTTCTGTCCGCTCTTTCCTTTCTGGGCCTGGGGGTTCAGCCACCGACGGCAGACTGGGGCGGCCTGGCGCGAGACAATAAGGATGGCATTTTATTTGGTGTCTGGGCCGCGCTGGTACCCGGGGTAGCCATTGCACTGCTCTCCCTTTCCATTAATTCCGTCGCTGACTGGCTGATGAGTGCACAGACCCGTCGCTGGGGAGGTGCTCATGGCTGAGCCTTTGTTGCAGATTGATAATCTGGTGGTGACTACGACGGGGAAAAGCCCCCGCCGGCTGGTTGATTCGGTTTCACTTTCTCTGAAACAGGGCGAAGTCCTGGGGTTAATTGGTGAGTCCGGGGCCGGGAAGTCCACCATTGGACTGGCGATCCCCGGGCATTGTCGTGCCGGGATGCGGATTGAGTCCGGACGTATTATGTTTAACGGCACTGAACTGACCGGATTATCCACCCGCCGGTTACGTGCGGTCCGTGGACGGCATATTGCCTATGTGGCTCAGTCTGCCGGTGCGTCATTTAATCCGGCCATCTGTATCGGTGATCAGGTCATTGAAGCCACAATTAAACACCGTATTCTGACACGAGAGCAAGCCAGACTTCGGGCCATGGAGTTGTTCACAAGGCTCGGGTTGCCGGATCCCTCAGGTTTTTATCAGCGATACCCGCATCAGGTTTCCGGCGGACAGTTACAACGGGCAATGATTGCTATGGCGTTATGCCCGGGACCGGAACTGGTCATTTTTGATGAACCTACCACTGCGTTGGACGTGACCACTCAACTGGGCGTATTACAGGCGATTTCAGAGGTGATCCGTACCAGCGGTGTTGCGGCCATCTACATCAGTCATGATCTGGCTGTCGTGGCACAAATCAGTGACCGTATCATGGTACTGCAGCACGGCAAAATGGTTGAAGAGGCAGCCACAGAACACTTGCTGGAAAACCCGACAAAGCAGTACACACACCAGTTGCTGAGCGCACAGGGGGAGGGTAAACGCCCTTTACCGGCAGATCAGCCGGAATTGTTAGGTATCAGCAGCGTCTATGCCGGTTATCACCACCAGCCGGTGCTGAAAAACATCAATTTGTCATTACAAAAGGGCCGCACACTGGCCATTATTGGTGAGTCCGGGTCCGGTAAGTCGACACTGGGGAAGGTGATCTGTGGGCTGCATCCCAACGATAAGGGTGATGTACTACTGGAAGGGCAGTTGCTGGGGCGTGGTTTGCGGAGTCGCCCCCTTCGTCAATTGCAGGATATTCAGCTCATCCATCAGATACCGGATACTTCGCTTAATCCGCAACAATCAGTGGGAGAACAGATTGCAAGGCCGCTGGAATGTTTTACTTCTCTGGACCGCTCACAGCGTGAAGCCCGGGTAAAAGAGTTACTTTTACAGGTAGGTTTACCGGCAGAGATCGCCGGGCGATTACCCGCAGCCCTTTCAGGCGGCCAGAAACAGCGAGTCTGTATTGCCAGAGCGCTGGCTGCAGAGCCCAGGCTGATTATCTGTGATGAACCCACTTCAGCACTGGATCCGCTCGTTGCCCGCGATGTTCTGGCATTATTACGGGATATTCAGCAACAGACTGCCGTAGCCTATTTATTTATTACCCATGACCTGCAGGTAGTACGGGAAATTGCAGATGAAGTCGCCGTGCTGTTTCAGGGGGAAGTGATCCGTCAGGGACCGGTGAGAGAGGCTTTGCAGGAGCCTTTGGATAACTATACCCGGCAGTTACTGCGCTCAGTCCCTGAAATGCGCAGGGGCTGGCTGGAGGAACAACGTCAGTTGACCGGAAGTGATAAACCGGCGTAACCCTCCCGTTAAGCAGAAAATGCCTGCCGGACCCGGCAGGCAGGCCCCTTTGTCTGAGAGAGCCTGAAAAAATAGCCTGCACAGAAGGCTGATGCCGGGGCTGAAATTCATGAAAGTTACATAAAGTTACTGACTCTCTGCTTCACAGCGTTTTCATTATGCTTTATTTTCTATTAACGCGCTGACGACGGGGGGCTTATGCCGTTTTCCGGTGTTTGTATCAAAATAACCCCGGCATTCCGGGCGGCCTCAAAACACGGGTGTAATGCCTGCAGCTAAGAAGTCTTCGCTTTCATCGGGTTACCGGCATACTGATCATAGCCACAACAGCGACGGACTCAGATGACCCGCCACAACCTGTTTACCGGTAATATCGCTCTCCGGGGCGGGAGTTCAGCTACCTTCAGGATAGCCGGGATAACCGGCTATCAGGAAACACCGGCGGCTTCTCAGTGTCGTCTCAGCCGGATGTCGCAGCCAGAGTCAATGAGGCGGGGCCCGCAGTGCTATCGGCACTGGCAAAGAGCAACAGTCAATGGAGTCTATCGCTATGATTGTTATCACTACAACTGCACTGCAACGTCGACGCGGAGCCGATGTTTTGCTGGAGACACTGGCCAGCGAAGGGGTGGAATATATTTTTGGTAATCCGGGTACCACG
>Ga0157364_1001506_pt1 | contig 19938 bp, 14 predicted proteins | sample AttsexASBM2_FD_111476 | JGI IMG/M metagenome (GOLD analysis project Ga0157364, IMG submission 111476) | Fungus gardens microbial communities from leaf cutter ant in Ribeirão Preto, State of São Paulo, Brazil - Atta sexdens ASBM2 | ecosystem: Host-associated > Fungi > Mycelium > Unclassified ...
ATAAAATTAAAAATTATGACAAAAAGATTGCAATGGTACATTACGCGAGTAAATGTAATAAAAATTAAAAGAGATATTGCAGCAATTTTAAGCAGCTATAGGACTGTTTTGACTTCATCAAAAGTTGATGTTAATCTTTTAAAGCACAAGAATTTGCTGCATGCAAATTAATCTTGATCAAATTCATATCGAGCAGAAAAGTGATGCATTCTTCCTCAGGCATCAAATGTTCAATATAATTTTGCTAAATTTTGAATTATGAATATTAAAATATATCTTAAAATTTTTTGAAACTAAAAATAAATTTTATTTTAATTGTGATTGTATCTTGATTGCTTGAACATGGAATTCGTTATTTTTTGAAAGATTTCTTCCATTTTTAAAAATATATTATATTGTAAACGAGAATCGACCATCTTCTAGTAGTATACTTCTGCAAATGTACAAAAAAACATTAAACAAAATTTTTTAAGAAAAAATATATTTTTCAGGTTGGTAAATCAATTTGATAATCAATGAAATATAACTAAAAAGAAAAATAACATTCCAAACATTGAATATAGATATCAATTCTAAGTGAAGAGATTTCTAAACTGATTCTGCTACATGATTACTGATGTATATAAATATTTGTATCGAGGGTTGCGGACGAATTAGCGACCTTACTGACGCGTTTAGGGACGTGCGTTTCATTGAGAACGAACACCCTCGGTCGGGCGAAAATGGTCGCGTGGCCACGAGCGTACCTCTAATTACCGATAACAGTCGAAAACGAGGGGCGCGAGAGATAGAGAAAAAGAGAGTAAACGAGAGTAACGATGATGGGATAGTTAGAAAGGTGCGGGTATAGGGAGGAGAAGAGTGGTCGGCGTGCGGATTCGGGGTAGAGCAGAAAGGAGGTGTGGGAGGGTGGTTTCGATGGGCCCCATCGAGGAACCCTTCAGTTATTCTAAACAACAAAAAGACCCGCCGGCGCTGCCTCCGCATCGTATCCGCTTCCCCGGCAATCATTTACTCTTGCTGGAGGCCATCGCTCATCACAATGGCCAAGTTATCCATCCACTCCGGCTACTTGCCCGGGAAACGACCACCGCCCCGGGCCGGCACTCGTCTTCTCCATCGCCTTCCACGTTTCCACGTTGTGAGGTACTTGGGGGGAAAAAAAAAAGAGGAAAGGAGAAAGGGGAGAGAGGGAGACAGACAGAAAGACAGAAAAATGGCGAGGGGAGAGAGAAAAGATTGGAGACACACACGCGCACATCTACTTTTGTGCCAACTATTTTTCGTCCTCGTTCGTTACTTTGTTCGTCACTCGAGATTGCTATCGACCGTTTCCCGTAAACCACCCCGATCAGGCATCACCGCCGCCGCCACCGCCGCCGCCGCTGCCGCCGTCACCGCTGGCGGGGATGCCAATAGCGAAACAATTGTTCCGTTTGTTAGCGAATGAATTACGATTGCTTTGCGAGGTCGGGCGTATTGTGTATCCTCACAAACTCGTTCGCGATGATGCGTTTTTTGAATCGTGATTTTGACCAATTGAGCTCTATGTGATGTAGTTGTTGGAGAGATTCAAAATCACTCTCGTGATTAGAATCAAAAGTACAGTTAATTTAATCTGTTTTTCTATTCTTCATACTTTTTGAATATCAAGCGTGAATGCGATTGTTTTTACTGTATATATTTGTTTTGAAATAATTTGGAAAATAAAATGTTTTGTACAAAGTTTGATCATAGAGCCATTCTTCTAATAATTTGTTTCTTGTATGTATATATATATATATATATATGTATATATATATATATATAATTTGAAAGTAAATACAATAATAAAATAATTCCTAAAGTAAATCCTATTAGTGTAAAATTTATTTGAAATCAACAGAAGAGAAAAATATCTCACATAAATCGTTAAAGTCGCTTAGCTTCAATTATAAAGCAATCTTATCAATAATACATTTTCTACGTGAGATATATAGTATACATATATAAATGCCAAAGCGACCGCTACTCTTTCACCGCGGCAGGATACGGTGCGATGAAGGCAAAAAGTGTATGCAATCGCAACCGAAGAGAGCTGTAACAGCATCGAGTGGCTGTAAGCCGATTATCAGAAGGAGACGACAGCGAAAATGTTTTTATGCGTTTTAATGGAAAAATTCATTTGCGTCGGAAATATTTTATTAAAACGCGTTGCCCGACGTAGCGCAGCAAACTCCGAGATATCTGATGTCGACTTGGCGATAACTGTCTGGTGTTTATGCAATAACATACGGACTCGTATGTCGTCTCTATTCGCGCATGGTTGATATTAGAAACCCTATGCGTTTCGAAAGCTCATTGTGATCGGTTACATCTCGGTAAAGTTCACGTAAAACGGAACATTCAGCATCCCCGCGTATTATATGTATATATACAATACCGTGCATACCGATTTCAGTTTTCAGGAGATGTAATTTGGTCGACGCTAATATTACTCTCGGATTATGCATATATCGTTACACATAAATCGGGGTAATAACGGACAGCCCCGAACACCGCATTAATTTTTACAACGGTCGGGCGGAATTGCATTAAATTAATTCTGTTTCAAACTCGCGTTCGTGTAACTTGAACTTTCATTTTTTTTTAAATCATTCTGTGGAACAGTGGTATTATAATCTCGACTTTTTCCGAATACGTGGTCCTCCGCATTTTCGCGTTCGTGATTCGTCGAAGCAAATTCCCGCGGTTCGTCTCGTCGACGATTATTTTATTTCAGTGACGAACGCGGCGGACGCGATGACGCAAAATCTCGTCCCTTTGGAGCAATTTTTCGGAAATATTTCCGAAAAGTTAAATGAATCTCTGGAGACTGAAAATTTGGAGACTGAAAAACGCGCACATTTTTGCAAAAGTTTTGCGACATTAAGCGAACGTTAAATATACGCATCGTTTACCCGTTTATCGAATGCTAAAACACGCATTATTCCGCCAAAGTAGCGCAAAATACAAGCAACTCCTAAAGCTAACGTACATGCAGACTATTAGAGAAGTACGATGGTGTGTGGCGCGTGGTTCGCTTTAGCGTGAAACTGACCTCTCCACGTACATAGTAGACCGGCGCGGTAAACTGCACTTTAGTACTGGCAGGACGGCTTAAACGATATTGAAGCGAAATCCTGTAAGCTCTTAAAACATTTAACGTCATTATGAAACATCTGTAGAGCAGCGCGCAGCAGCAGTTAGTATCACTTAACCGATAATTTGTAAGCCACTTCGGCGTTATCATAAAATTCGTCAGACAACCTCGTCTAATTTTGTTGACAAGGTTTGTTGACTTTTTCCCGGTAATTTAATCGTTTACTTTACCGAAACAACAAACAAGATACGCAAATTGTACTCTCGGCTGTTTTTCAAATGTTAATTTAACCTTTCGCACTTTGAAAAACGTGCATGTAGATTGTTATCGTCGCGGATTGCTCGACCGGATATACTCCACTCGACTCTCTCCAATGTTTATGTGAAAGATTCCTCGAACAGCCAGTATCACGAATGAATATGGTAACCAACAGCTTTATTTTGTTTTCTTCCTTGTGCGTCGCTTTTAGTAGACGTTTAACTGAAGAGAAGTCTTCTATTTTCGGACGATTCTTTCCTTCGCAAGAATCAAGATCTGTTCCATCGGGAACAGTTAATTTTAGTTCTTTAACACAAAAATACTTCATCTATAACAATAAGTATCATTTGACCAAATTTTTTCATGACAAAATCTGATTTTTATTTTTCTAACATTTTTAATTAACGGTACCGATGGAAATCGCGACGCGCAACGGAAATATTCAATCATTTTCAATCAAGAGCGATACATACATGCATATGTGAGTGGGATGTATTTAATTAATCTCGCAAATACCAAAGATGATATAGCGGTGAAAGTAAAAAATCCCTTTTAACTCATCGTGTACCATTTCGTTGAAATTCCGCGTTGCGAATTGCGTGACATTCGTTCGAACGAAATGGTGTTCCGAGTGCGGACGGTTAAAATCGAGCGTAATATCGTTACAACCGCGAGAGAATGCAATCGCCGGCGCATCGACCCCATCATACGCGACGATGATCGCCGCGAAACCAATCGGGCACAGCAGGTGAAACGTTCGTCCATCGCTCGTCGAGCGCTCTTTAATTTCCGCGCGTCACGTCGCGTCGCTGCACGTTGCATGCAACTCCAATTTTAACAACCCATTGACAAAGGAGTCAAAACATGTCATTGCCGACTTGGATTGTCAGTCGGGTGGACTTGATCGATAACGCCACGATGAGTACGAGCGATGGCATTATTCTCGATGATGAGCGACGAATGTCGGGGCTGCCGATCGGATGACGGGTCTTCTTTACCACTGTGGCGGCACTGAGTCTCTCCACCCTCCTCGGTGTAGCCCGAGCCATTAAAAGGGCGAAAGATGTCCCAAAAGGGATATTGCGCGCGCCTGGGCTTCGCTCTCTACGAATAGGTCGCGACTCAGTGGAATAGATGGATGGAAGCTGTCTCACCTACGACTCTCTCGGTGGTTTTGCTTCGGTGAGCCCACATGTCGTCGTTAACGTCGAAGAGGCGAGAGTGGAAACGGGACTCGCGCCCTGATCGGCCCACGCTGGCAAATGTATCTCCCTAATAGAGCAGAGCCGGGTAGAGAGTGGATTCTCGCCGGGGACGAATCGAGTCGTATCTGTCGGCATTTATCATCGATTAACTTGTAAACGCGTCGAGGACCTTTATATCTATATGCGCGGAAACTTACTCTGTAACACGTGGAATAGGGATAAATCATTCCGAGATTTCCTAACGCGGCAAATCTTGTCAATTTTCGTACATGACGCCACAATATGAAATTTATACGATTGCAATATATAGATAAATATAGACGTGATGAAAACGTCACATTTCTAAAATGGTGTATAAAGTGATGTATAAATAACTAAAAATAGTATATATAATGACATTTCAGTATATATAATAAATGTAATAAGCAAATCAACGCGCGAGTTATTTAGCAATAAATTAATATAGAATTTTCAAAAATATGTAAATATGTGTGGATGCTTGTTATAATTTTAAATATATTAAATATATATATTATAAAAAAATTTTTTCACAACTAAAATCTATATTATTTCCAGCACTTTAAATATCGACCAGAATTACCAGTATTTTCAAATATTGTACGTAATGCGAGATTTTATTTCTTTTTACCGTTTTATTGAATTAGTTATTACGTATTAAGCAGAATTCGCAAATCGTTTAATTTATAGTATACCGATCCTTTGTTCAAATAATTAACTTCAAAATTCGATTTTGTATCTCAATTTAACTAAAGGATTTTATAGAAATATAGGAATAGGTAATTAGTAAGGTGGGTAATTATCGGATAAATAAGCGGCCGAAGAGAAACTGGGCAATAATAAAAAGTGTAAAATATATCTTGTGTGGGTGCACACGGTACCGGTTTATCGTGTAACTGGTGTGAGATTTTTCACTACGCAATGCTGTACAATAATTGTTGGATGTTGGCCAGTTTAACGCCTGAAACCAATCGTCGATAATAAAATTGCCATACAGTATTTCACAGCAAAAAATACCATTCGAAAGTTGTATCATCAACCACTTGACAATATATGAGTCATATGCATCGATTATACATCATACTTTATCTCGGTTATTATAAAGTAATCTATTACAAATAACCACTATGAAAAAAATAATAGCAGTAAATATTATATATTTTCAAAAATAGATATCTTATGTTTTCAATCAACAATTTTTTCGTTTTTTATAAGCGTTTTCAATTGAATATTTCGCATCTTAATGTAACATAGCATAAAAATACAAATTTTAACAAAATTGTCAAATTAATATATTTGATGTTAACTATTAATACTAAAAAAAATATGATAAAAATTAATACGTTGTCAAATTATGTCGAAAAAAGGAATAAATCATCAATACTTTTAATATAATAGTTAAGACAAAATTTTTGTTTGCTTTGTATGCTTTGGAAAATACACGAAGGAATGCATTTTATTTTTCGGTTACAGCGATATAACTTCGTGCCTGATTCGAGCATGCACGAAGATAGTAGAATCCGCTCGTTGATGGTCCCGGATCTTTCTCCGAGAAACGGGATCGGTATAAAGTACGAGAAGATATCGAGGTGGCGGCTAAAGGCGCGGCAGAACGAACGAGAATGCGACGTATCTGTCGTATTGGGCCTATTTATGGCGCTACTTGTCACCGCGGTGGCTTTCGTAGCTGTGAAATTTCGCCGGTTTTGTACGGAACGAGAAATCGCTGAGAAAAAGAGACAGTGTGCATTCGGCCTGGGAGAAGCGAGCGCAAAAAATTGATGTGAAGGATAAAAAGGTCAACATCTACAAGAAATTCGAGATGAAAATATTACTCGTCTGTGACTGTACGGAATTACAACGAGAACGCGATGGATTTCAGTACTATCTCTATTTACGTTTCGCTTTTCATCATAATCGTTCGGATTAGTTTCGAAATCGAATATCTTGTTACATAATTATCTCGAAAATAGATTCGAATCTACTAATTTCGAGAATTGTGTGTGCGCGTGTGTGTGTAAGCGTGTGTGCGTGTGCGCGCAATCTCTGTACCGAAGATGCACAAACTTCAAATAACATTAACCAAAATTCGATTTAATTCCAAAGATTTAACATTGAAAACTAAAAAGTTGCGACAGACGATCGGTTCTCTCACAAAGTTGTCGCTAAAGAAGTATCTAGATTTTTCAATTTTTTAAAATATATTTCTTAGATTTTTGATAATAAAAAAAATCATTTTTATTATCAAAAGCTTCTTTTTTTTAACGCGATAATCCATTTATATCAATATTTCTTGTTATTTCTGTCAGCTTAACAAGGGTTCATTTCATTTCAAGCAACAACAGTCTGGAAGCAATGGTTATCGTCTCGTCTTCGTCGTAAGCTCGCGCACCCGTCCTATTTCAATGCGGACTCGACTTGTCATCCTGACAACGTGTGTCCAAGAGGAATCGCTTGAAAAATGCTCTTTTCCTCGGAGGAGAAGGAGGAGGAGAAAGAGTCACGTACAGTGTCGGATCGGCAGAACGGATCTACATAGGGAAGAGGTAGTACGGAGAGGAGCAGAAAGCAGGAGCAAGAGCAGAAAAGAGGACAACGAGGAGGCGGAGGTACGCGGTCTGCAGTCACATCGGCAGCGACACTAGCAACCCAGAAGCCACCCCACAGATACCGCCGAGCTGTTGGACAAGCTGTAGCCTTCACAACCGAATTAGAATGAATCGACCCTCGCCTGCCCTTTCGCCTCCTTCTCCCTTTCGCCTTCTTGTTTGTACTCTTCTCGCGCTTTTCGAGCTCTTCCTCACCTCCCTTTTCAGAGATTCCCTTCACCATCTTTCGTTCCCCTTTTGCATTCTTTCTTTGATATTCTCTCCTCTCTTCACCCTATCATCTTATCCTTTTTCTCGCTCATAGATTTTTTTCTTCTACCCTCTAATCTCTCTCTTTCCTCTCACATAGTCCTCTCGCGACAGATATCCCTCGATTCTATCTTTCCGTAGTTGTTGAAACGTTTCGCCGTCGGCGTCGCCCACGCACAAAATCATCCCCGTGCCTCCATCGAGAATGTGCTCCTCCCGCTTTCCTCTCTCGGGTCACCGTTTCACCGCCCTTCATTGAATCTTGCCAGCACTAACCCCTGCCGGCGCTTCTCTCTGTCACTTCTTCTCTTTCACTCTCTCCCTCCTTCGGATGCCCTGAATATCTTCTTTCAGCCGACTTATATAAAGTTTTTACGATTTTTCGAGCTTTATCTCTCGAGATTCGCCTCCTCTCACCCCCCTCTCTCTCTCGCTCATGTCTTTTTCTGTCCCTCGCGACGGCGCGCGCGACCTGGGGGATAATCCCGTGTATCTTTCGGATAAGAGACCTATAAATTTGTTTGCCCTGTCACCCACCCCGTTGCCACTGCGAACCCCCGCCCACCACACGCGCATTAAGGCGGCAAGCTCCAATCTGTCGGTTTACCGCCGATATGGCTCCCGCGACGGATTCGCTCCAGAAGGACTCCTATTCCCGTTACCGCGCGAAGATGGAGAAGGGGGTGGGTGGCCATGGGACGGGCGGGGACAGGGATGAAAGACGAAAGGGGGAAAATCGCGCGACGAGGTTTCGTCTACCGTTCCGTGGGTGTATCCCCCCCGGCTTACCGGGATTCTTATGAATTTCCGGATCCCCGCCATCTTGCCGGGATCACGCTCGCCACCGTCGGCGTCGTTGGGCCGCGTCTCCTTATCGAACTTTGAAATAACGCGACCCCCCCACGCGCATATCAGCATTTACATTGAATTCCCGGCAGGAAATAGTTGCCGGATTATCCGACGCTGCTCGGCCCGCGTTAGCTGGATCCGTAATAATTCATAAATATTCTATTGGCCGAAGAGACGAATGATATCTCTTTCTATAATGGTACTTCTGTAGCATTGTTTCTATTATAAATTTATATTTGAATAATAAAAATAGACATCTTACGATCTCTTTCATAAAATTTTCATCTTTTCCTTACAATTTAGAATGTTCTTTTTCTTGTTAGTTACTTAAAAATAAGATTTTTCATGTAATTATATATAAGATCGAATGTGGCAAATAAAATTGAGATGTTTGATTTGAGATAAACATTAAAAAACTGTTATAAATCGTTGCGGATAAGTGAGTAAAGATAGTGACATTTACAGTGCTTTCAAAGACTGCGAAAAATCGTTAGTATTTTAAATAGTATAGGAATTGGAAAAATTTATCAATGTTCATTGATCAAACGTGCAATGATCAATCGTACGCATGTGCCATTACATTATTTCTTTTTTATATTGGCTGACATTGGAAGGAAAAATTGTTCTCTTTTCCCGCAAGCGTATCAATTTGTCATCGATACGACGGCTAATTGTACGTTCAGACATTGAAACCTCAATGCACATTTCGCTTTGCCGCGATGCACTGTTAGCGGCACGGTGCACCAATTTCAGCTCCGATTCATTAACGCGGATCTCCAGAGACTCATGAGGAGCTGTGCTAAACGACCTCATTAGGAGGCGCGGCAAATGCGTTTGCTACTTCATCCGCGATTTTCCGTGATAGTGAGCCCTTGTTACTTGGCAACTCTATGAAACTCTCCGCTTGTTCTCCGATCGTCAAAGACACGATCGCTCCTCAAGATATCTCATGTAACAGATGTAAACTTTCACATCGCAAGAATTGATATAATATCAAAGTCAATTATTAACGATTTAATAACAATTTTTTTTCTAAAAACTAGAGGATTGAAAGTCAAACATGTCTAGTAAAAAATTAAATTGTGAATTAAGAATATAGATTTTGAACTTCCTTCGAAGTTTTCAAAACTGCATTTCTTTAATAATTAATTTAATAAATAAATTCAAATAATAAAATTTGGAGAACGTGACATAATTATAACGATGAAAGAATAAAAAAATTATATACGTAACTGAAAGTCAAAAAAATTCTGTTTTATCCATTTTATTTAAAGATATTGAAAACAGATAAAAACGCTATCCAATCAATGAAAATCTATTTTGTGTTTATATCAATGGTTCGTATAGAGTGTATCTGATGTTCCTTTGATTCTTTTGATGTACGGTTGATTTTTATTTGTGATGAAAAAACGTTAAAAAATATTTCAGGATTTATATATGTGTAACGTTTATTTATTCTATTCATGAGTGGAATACACTCTCAATTTTTTATCGCACATTTTGAATATGCTCTATACTTGAATGTGTTATCAAAAACTGTTACAATAAAAATTTGTACAAAATATTTTACTTGAATAATTTTATTAAATATATGTATTTTAAATAAATGTATTATAGCTACATAAAGTTACATAAAGTTTTAATAACGTTTACAGCATGTTAAATATCAAAAATGTTTAAATTAAGCATGAAATAGAGATGTTATTTCATTTAAAAATAACATGCTTATTGTAATATTTAATCGTAATAAATTAACAAGTTTCAGTTACCGTTTAAGTTTAGTAGACGTTTAAGTTTTACCGATCAAAGAAAAAGTGGAGTATCCGGGGAGCGAACAGTTCGCAAGGGATGATACCCTTGGAGTGGAGGCAGCACCAACCACAATTCAGCTCCTGGAAATGAATGACTACAGGCAGTAAGTAATTTTGTTTTACCGTCATGAAATAAAGTTGGTTTTCCTTATACAAACTTGCACAAAATGTTATCGTTTATAGCAAATACAGTTTCTTTTAACTGTCTATCACTAAATACATTTCCTATCTCATCTTCCGTAGGCAATATTTTTATCACTACTTCTATCTATGGTAATTACCATTTCAAACTGTATTTTTATTTGCTATTTGATCGAGCTATTTGATAATACAGAAAACTGAATTTACCATGCGATAAGTACATCCGCCAGTTCATATCTTTAACTTTATCTTGATGTATTTATCGATTTGATGTATTGTGTAAATGTAAACAGATGTTATATGAAATAATTGATTTGACATTAATAGAGCACATTAATTTAATTGAGTGATACTAAATATGACAAAATATTATAATTTATTTTGAAATTGCTAATTTTGAAATTATTAATTGTGTGCCTTTTATTTGCTAGAAAGCAATTATTCAACTTTTATATTAATAAATAAAGATATTTAATTACAAGGTATTAAAATAAAAATAGTTTTAGCGTCAATCCATTATGTATAGGTATTTTCCTTTATGTATAGGTATATTCCTTTATGTATAGGCATTTTCATATTCAATTATAAAACATGAAGAATTATTGTGCAACATCGCTATTAGTGTCGTATCTGAAAGTTTATCTAACAATAAACGCAAAATATTCGAATATAAATTTTTGTGTTAAACTCACGTCGGTAAAGGAAAACAAAAGAATTTCAGACTATTGAAGAAGAATTCAAAAAAGTTTACACAGCAATTCACCCTCTCCTTATACAACAAGCGGTCGCGTGCGCGAAATCTTCCTCTTGAAAGGGTTCTTCACGGTGCAAAGCCGAGAATCCCCGATATAAATGTCAAGTTCGCCTTTCGGCTTTCCACTTCCTCCATGCTCTCCTCGCATTCTTCACCCCTCTTGCCTTTCATCGCCGAGGGAGAAACTGTCTCTTTTGCTATCCCTCGACGTAACTGTATTTTCCCGTTCCTTTCCCTCTCTATACGTTCCATCCCTCCCTTATTTTCCGTATTTTCTGATCTCTTGTGTCTCAACTACCCTCTCTTGTCTTCCTTCGTCTTCACGCCGCCTCGAAATTTCAACTCCTCTTGGTCTCTTTCGAGAGCACATCTATACATATAACCATTTCCATCTTTCCAAAGTCCCCGCGTTTGAGCTTTCTCTCTCTCGTGTTGTTGTCCGTCTCCCCTTTTGACCTCACTTCCCTTCTTCTTCCGAGTCCTGCCCATTTCGCGCCAGGACGAAACAACAAACGAAGTACAAGAGGAGTAACAACGCCCCGGCTTGGGCGTAATCGCGCCGATCTTCGCCCAGGAAGTGAGAAGGCAATTTGGGCGAACCGCACACCACCGACCGAGGGAGGAGAAGGTCCGGTGGATAACGAACGGCCCTACGGGAGGTAATTAACGGTGTTTTCCATCCCCCGGAGTAATGTTCCTCGTTACGACGGTTCCCGCTCGTAGAGCACATAGAACGGTCAGAGAGGAGAGAAGTTTGTAGCAAGGAAAGGGTAGACTTTCTTCAACTGTACACGATGAGTTTAACGACGACGATCGAGACAAACATATTGTACAACGTAATGCGAATAGTAAAATGCCGTTTAACTATGTGTAATAACCTAACAACCGAGCGAAATAACCGAGAGTTAATCTCTATTTAGAATTGCTTTTTATTTTCAGAAAATTTATGTATCAGAAGGAGTTTATGGCGATAACAAAAAATTGATTTTTAGTTAAGATTCATAATAATTGATAAAACAATATTTTTCTATAAAAATTCATGATTTTTATGACATTAGCATTAATTAAGAGTGATTCAGTAATTAATTTAGAATTAACAGATTGAGTCGTCAACGGAGATCAAAAGCAGGTTTACTTCATATAAGCTTGACATAATAAGATGAGAGAAGTAAACTTTATTTCTTCAAGCTTTATATTTTATGCAGTTTTGTTTGTAAGCATTTTTTACAGTATATCTAAAGTATGTCTTGACGGATATTATATTTCATATTTTCATTGTTATAACTTAATCAGGAAAATATCGCCAACATTTACAGAAACGTCATGGCGCACCCTTCATCCTTTTGTCTGCGATTGTATCTTATCTAAAGTATGTCTGAGGATGAATAAAGGTTTATTCGCGCGCAGGGCTCAGTTCCCAACGCTTGATCGCGATGAAAGCAACCGCAGCTCTCAAGGGCGTCTTGGATCACGATGGCGTAAATCGCTCAACATTTTCAAACTCCGTCATATATAATGGAAAATAATCCGGCACGATCAGTATTATAGAAATAACAGTAAATAAAAAAGTAATAATAGATAAAGATATTTTAAAAATGCCTGTGATATTATTATTGATCTGTGACTATTCTCTAACTATTATTATTATATATTAAGGAAAAATAATTTGTTGCAGAGAAAAATTGCAGGAAAAATACGCATATCGAAGATAATTGAAAGAATTAAATGGAAAAATTTTGTTTCAAAAGCAATAAATTTATTCATAAAAAAATAGAGGAAAATCTTTGTATCCATTATTTTTTTGTTCATACTTTATTTTGTAATATTGGATTACAAATATTGACGAAATAATGTTTCCTTCCAAAGAACTAATTGTAAGATATGATATTTTCTGAATCTTTTTTTAATTTCGACCGTATCAAGATCATCGTCTGTATAGGACAAATTGTTCGGCTTTCGCGAAGATTTTCCTGATTTCATAGGCCACTCCTCGAGCCAGGACAACAAGGGTCTTGCTGACGTTAGAAGGAGTGATTACACGAATACGGTGTGCGCTGTCTTTACACGTGTACTACCTTACGCGTACGCTTGTATACACGCACACGCGACATAGACGTGCACGTAGCGCGGGCGACTGCGGCGGAACGCGGCCAGAGAGTTGCCTCGCTGGTAAATAATGCAGGCCGGGGTAATGGCGCTATCTCTGCGCATCTTTTATTAAACATTCGCTTCGTCGTCCTTTCGCCCCGTATACCCCTGCGTGCCCATCCTGCGCTTCCTCCCCGTTCCCCGTTGCCGACACCGTTCTACTCTTCGCGTGCCACCCACCTATCCCGCCCTGAACCCGCTCCCCGGCACGGCCGGGTTACTGCCACCCTGACTGCTCTCTTCTTGGTGGACTCAGGATAGGAGCGGGGATTGACCGACCGTGCGATCCACGCCATATCTCATTGTTCCATGGAGCGAGCTTCGTCGAGGTCGTCGACGATGTTCCTCTCGAGGACCGCTTCGTGTACTGACGTATTGTAAGCCAGCCACACTAGCTTGTCTCTCTTCACTTTTTAAGTCGTATCGTTATCAGATGAAATCCTCAAATTGATGCTCAATTATTGTCATGTCATATAATGAAAAACATGTAAGCTTTTTTATAATATAATAAAAATCGATCTGAATAAATAAGATAGATCAAGCAAGACTTAGTAATCGATTATATTTGTTTAATTTTTAATAAAATTTTCATCTTGAATAAAACATAATTAAAATTTTAGATATTCATATAAGAAATGAGAACATTTAAGAGAATTTATTATTTTTACTAAATATATCTTGTATAAAAAGTATTGATTACGATAAAGAAAATAAGAGATATTATTTTAATGCATGCAAGAGTTGAAGGAACTTATTCGTTTATAAATTTAATGAATTTAATCTAATAATTTTTCTATTTTATTTTTCTCACGCATAAATTATAGATTTCAACAGATTGGAAGATTATATTTTTTTTATAGACTTACTGCACTTTGCGGGTTTGCGCATAATCGAGCGACGTCAATAACGCGACAAAGTTATTAAGCGCTTTGGTGAATATCATTTTATATTTTAACCGTCGCACGAATCGTTGAAATTTAATCACTCGTAGAGACATGCGAAGGTCGGTATCCGATTTGAAGCGCAATCCACTCGAGCGTAGAAGCTCAGAGGGTTGCGCTACCGATTTTCGTGGCGGTGCTGATTTCAATTAGCATTATTATTAGGGCCGCGTCGTCGACAAGGAACGTTGAATGTTGTCGACGTCGTCGTTGTCGTCATCATCGTCGCTACCGTCCTTGTCGTCCTTCTCGTCCATCCACAAGTTCGTCTAAACGCGCAGGTCTCTCACACGTATACATGCACGTATACACACATACACACGTATGGGACCAGGGACCACCCCGAGCGACTGACGCTTTGCTAGGGGGTGTTTGAAAGCGGTGAAATCAATGCCTCTGTTTGCACTGTTGAGGTCGAACCAAATTCCGTTCCTGCCTGCACCTATACACTTACGCGTTCGCCTCGCACGTGCTGACGAATACGCGCACAACTCTCTCGCCAAATAAAGCGGACTAATGTATGTGTACGTCAGTGTACGCGATGTTAATTATCATAATCACTTATTGGATTTCGCTTTGACTGAATTGGTGCTCCTTAGGAGAGCCCATAATGTTGACAGCTGATAGAGTAATTCTAGATAATGATTCCATTTTTTTCCATATTACAGTATCGTAGAAATAAAGTTAATAATAATGGATTTAGATGACTTGTAACCATTTATATCGATTAAGAATACTTATAAAAACAACTAGAGGTCATTAATTGATATTTTCTAAAATTAAGTATTAATATGCTTCTCTTGTTATTAAAAGTTAATTTTTTTAACAAAGTTATAACACAGTTATTGAAAATTATAAGAGAGAGAGAGAGAGAGAGAGAGAGAGAGAGAGAGAGAGATCGTAATTTTTTTACTCTATATATATATATATATATATATATCTATTTAAAAAAATATTTTATAGCATAACAATCTTTGTAGATTTGAGAATTTAAAATCAATTTTTCTTAGCAAAAATTTAATATGTTTTTTCACATTTTTTTTGCATCTTAATATTATTAGTATTTAAATAAGAATTAAATAAAAAAATATTATTGAAAAAGATAGAGAGAACAGCTCTATAAATCCTATTTAACTGTAACAAGCGTGACGTGAAGGTGAACCGATGAGAAACTAACGGTGCGCGAAAAGGCGAGTTGACGAGCTCATAATCGTCGATCTCCCCTGACGCGCGTACATACGTTGTAACCATGATACCTCGGATAATCGAGAGACGTTCCAGTGACGATGATAGAAAACAAAGTGACAGAAGCTGAACAAGGAAAGAGAGAAGCGCGGACGTGAAAGATAACGGCTCACCGCCGATCGATCGATTCGTCGAGGCTTTTGTTCGTCTACGAGGCCTGCTATCCGATTTAACTACGAATACTTGATGGAAAGAGGCGTATCGAGACGTTCCGGTAAGAAGCGGCTTTTATCTCCCGGTTAAGCTAAAGTGCATGAAAGCGTCGCGCGAGAATTGGGGGAGGAAGATCTTAAGCGTGCAGACACATACGCTCAAAGTACTACGTATAAAAATCAGCGTAAGTATATTTATCACAAAAAATAAAATTTTTGTAAAAAGAAACTTGTCCCAAATTCTTCAGATTCAATAATTCAATATAAAAAATATGGATATTCAATGTTTTTATATTTTACAAAAAAAGTATGAAGTATATGAATGTGGTTATAAAATTTGAAACTTTTGAGAAGAAAAATGCTGTAAGACATTTTGTAATATAATTTGTCAGAAAAAGAACCGTTAAAATGTTAAAATGAATGAGAAGCGTAAATGAAAAAAATTTGATATACGCAAGACGATGTACTATAAATTTAATTTACTGAAAATTTACTAAATATCGTCGCGTTTTGCGAGTATTCAGTGTCTAAAAAAAATCGAAATTAATTCCGTCACGATGATATTTTCCTCGCTTCGACAGCGACGAGGAGGGGCGAGAAGTATAGAAAAATACCGCAGGGTGTAATGCGCGATTAAACGCTCATACAAATACGCAGTAGCGAGTATTCGTAGACACGACTGCGATAGCTATTGAACTATTACACGCTTAACTGGAATGAACTGACTGCAGTGGCGTGCCTTGCTGCTCTCGATGCGTGCGGTGTCACGACCTCAAGCGAGTAATCCCTATACGAATCCGAGAACACAGAGTGGTACAACTCTGTTTAACCCGTCAACGTTCACGCTGCGAGCGCAGAGCTCGACTCAGATTAGAATTATTTCTCTACCGCGTGATGATATCGCACGAATTAACACGTCCGATTCACCAAAATATATATACTCTCTAGAATATATATTCTCTAGAATAATCCATAAAATACAAGATTTCATAATACGAAGGAGTGAAAAGATTTTGTTCTACTATTATTTTTCAAATCTTTTTTATCTTGATAGAATTTTAATGAAAACATTGTTGAATGTTCCAAAGAAGATTTATATTTTTGTCGTATAATTTAGCAATACTTACTATTTGTATCGAAGCAATAACATCTAAATGAAAGTTGATAAAGATGTTAATACGTTATACGTATAAGATATACCTGTAACGCTGTATGCAATATCATAAATATTTTAGGATAATTGCAACAACAATTAAGAGATTTCTGTAAACTGAACATGGAGTTAATTAATAGGTAGATTAAGACCGATTAAGATAATTTTCGTAACGATGTTCAAGCAGAGGAAATAAATTTGCCAAACATATAGCCACTTGGAAGCATAACGCTTGGCTAGCGTAACGAGCGCGGTGTTTATCATTAATTAAATGTTTCTTACGTCGACTGTAACTGCAAAGGCAAGATGAGAGGAAGAATTCTCAGAAAAAGAGTCTTTCGCGGCACGCAGAAACCTATAACGAAGTTACGCCACTGTCGATGTTCGAAACGTTCGGGGGAGTGCGAGTGTCGCGCGGGGGTTAGTTATTTCACGGTCCACTCGCTCTACTCACACCCCTCAGAGGCGGCGGCGTCGGCGGCATCGGCGGCAGCCCCTTTCCCAAATCCACCCCTAAGAATTAATTCGAGAGAATCGTCCGGCGACCGACCGACAGCCACTCCTACCTTTTCGAGCGCCCTCGGATCATCTTCTCTCCCTCCTCTCAGATCTGTCTTCTCTCCCGTTGGTCTTCTTTCGTATTCTCGTTCGCGTCGATTTAACTTCCTTCTGACTTCTGCTTCAATAACACCGTCGTTTCGACAGAAGATCCGACAAAAGAGTCAAGATAAGAACGAAAGAATGAGTAGGTTTCAAAGTTTGTCCAAATTGCCTTTTTGTTGTTCTAGATATAAAATTTATCGTTATTGTTAGAAAATACTGTTAATATATTTATTGTATTCAAATATTTTATCGAATCAGTATAAATGCGAGAAATTATTTTGCCTACTGACTATTGTTTAAATAGCCGGATATTTTCCTCCTTTAATTTATAACAATCTATCAACAATGGAAAAATGTACATCTAAAAATTTCTCGTAGTTCATAAGTTAATACTTACCTTTAATTTTACTTATAAAATATTCTTCTAACAAGGCTGCTCAGTTTCATTTTTAGTTCATTCGGTAGCAAAGGACTCTCGCAGTAATTAGTTTAAGCATTTAAACAACATTTAACAAGTGTAAAAGTCACTTTGTCCTCTGTTAATGTAAAGAGATGCTTTTATCTTCAATTCATAATTAAGACGCGCATAAGCACATGGTCAGCTCGCTGACGACGCGTGTCGTGCAGGTCGGCCGGGTTTCTAATTTGAGCATCAAAGCAAGGCGCGAGCAATTTTCTGTCAATTGAACGTGGCTGCCTCTGGAAGCCGCGAACAAGGCGGTGTTATACGGTCGGAATTACGCGTGGAAGACCGCGGTACGCGTTTTACGAAGACTTGTATGTCTCAAAGAACGAGTAACGTACAACTAGCATCCGGCCGTCTAATGACGAATTCACTTCACTTAACGCGTCTTTTCATTTTCTTCCTCGCCATAAGGTTTCCCCTTTATTTTCCACAAAAAAAAAAGAGAAAACATTTTTCTCTGCCTGAAATTAAACGGTCCACGTTATCGAGAACGACGGACGAGCGATCGCCGCTCGTTAAGAACTGATAAAGAAAAGAAATGTAATCGGTGAGCTGCAAGGGAGAAAGTAGGAAAGCAATTACGATCCAACGAATTAGAGAGATACGGAACAATTGGCTTTCAGTACCGTCTTAATTGAACTTATGATTTTTTTTTTCATAGAAACGTTGTGTTAAAACGCTGTGAAAACCAAAAGTGTCGCGAAATTAAAAATCGTTGGATCGATCGATTTCAATGTGATCGACGAATGTATTGTGAGAAATTGAAATTGAATCAAATTTAATTGTTGAATTTGTTAAAATGACAAGAAATGAATTTATACTTGCAACTACTCGTAAAAAAGAATTATCTATAATGATTTTTAATATAAAATATATTCTTTCAAATTGAAATCGCGCTGATATCGATATCGCTGATATCTGTATGATAATTGTTGTAACGCAGCATTAGACAGTGGATGAGATAAAATTTGTAACTTCACCCGGCAATTATTTCATGACAAACGCGAAACGTGAACAATATGAGATATTGTTGTTACAACACGACGATTAGAGTGTAATAAACAAAATCAATCTTTATCCTTGTACATGTATGAGGGATTATTTGTATTTATACACACTGGATGAAGGTTTTTACGAGCGTAACGTATGATTTTTATTTTACATAGGAACGATCATTACGTTCCGGATGTGCCTCATTTTTGCGATCAGCACGAAACATGACTCACTAATTTTTCTCGACAGTCGCAATCATCGCACTCTCCCACTCATTCTCGCATATTCATTTACATGCACGCACCTTACTGCTATATATATAAGAGCGTTTCTGATAAAATCTACTTCCCTTTAAGACAAATTTCTCCCGTCGCTTAACCGCGGCGACAAAAGTAGGAGTATATTACAAAGGTGAGAAAACGACAAGGGCGCCGGTGTTTGTGTTACTCTACTTGTTAGGAGAAAAGTACCGAGGTTTCTTTTTTTATTGGATAAAAAATAACTTGCGCTAGTTCCGGACAATAATTTACGCCTCTGTTTAATTTTTACGAAGCAAAACTCACAAGCGAGAAGCAAGTGCAAATTGGAGAAGCGAAAGCAATCAAAACTTTTTAATGAAGTTCTGCCTTCTACCATTCCACTTTTGTCAAATGTCAGGTTGCCTATCGAGAGACCAGTGCGTACGCTTTAAAAAGACGTCGTTCTCTTCACCATTAGTCCAAAGCTCGACGTTTGGAGGAAAATACGTATGGAATTTAAATGTTTGGCCGGTGTCGCGCCGGAATGATACGTTCGTTTTTTGAACGTCACCCTACGTAAACCGATTATGCTATCGAGTCGTTCCACGTGCGCAACGGGAAGGCAAAATATAACATTGGGGCCGCTTACGCGCTCCGATCCAACAAACGAAAACATTACACCCATGTCCAATTCAATACTTAATTAGGTTCCAACATTTTTCTCTTTAAACTTATACATAGCGAATAAAAATTACTATCTTGACGCCGAAAATAGTATTTCATACTTTGAAAACAACATAAGTCCAGGAATTAAAACTGTTGAGATACAAATAACAAACACAAACGTTATCCCTTAATTATAAATGTTACTTTCAAGTGGAATAAGATTTAAAGAAATTGTTTTTTTTCTTCATACTGTAATATATATATATATATATATATATATATATATATATATATATATATATTTTTTATTTTTATAT
>Ga0157364_1001507_pt1 | contig 19933 bp, 19 predicted proteins | sample AttsexASBM2_FD_111476 | JGI IMG/M metagenome (GOLD analysis project Ga0157364, IMG submission 111476) | Fungus gardens microbial communities from leaf cutter ant in Ribeirão Preto, State of São Paulo, Brazil - Atta sexdens ASBM2 | ecosystem: Host-associated > Fungi > Mycelium > Unclassified ...
CATGCTTAATTCTTTCTGTATGACCGACGCTGTAGCCTGCTTTACTCTTTCTCCTGAACGCACTTTACCCGGGCAGCCCTTGGGTTAGCGCCCGGCCTCCGCCGCTTCGTTTTCGCCAGGTTACGCTATACTTCGCATGCTATTAAGTGCGCAGAGCAGAGCGCGAGGAAATATGGGCAACTATCGGGCCCTGAAACAAGGAGCACAGAATGCTGAAAATGATCGCCAGCCTGTTTGCCAGCCCGGAGAGGTTGTTGAACGTAATGTCGCGGAACGATATGCAGGAAGCGAAAGATGATGGCGAGCGGATACTGATTGATGAAGATGGTGCCGCCTCGGTAAACCTACAAAGCGCCGAGGTGCATGAAGACTTCGCCCGTCATGTCGAAATGCTCAGGCACACGCGTAAAACACCGCTTGACGACAAAGACCAGCATCACGTTGAGTAACAGCTGCGCCGTTGCGGTAAAGCACGCCATGCCTGCAAGGAAGGTCCAGACCTGACATATCCGCTGCGGCTTAAAAAAATGGGCCCGCAGGCCCATGAGAATCAGACTGTCTCTTCATGTGGCGTGGCGTGGAACTTACGCTTGAAGTAGATTAATCCGTGGCCTTCGCTGGCCAGCGTAATATGTTTGATTTCCAGCAAATAAACTCTGTGCGTGCCGATGGTTTGAATCTGCTGAATGTTCCCTTCAAGACTCGCCAGCGCCTGCTGTAATACTGGCTGGCTGAGCTGACCTTCGCGCCAGCCGTCCAGCTTAAAACGCTGCTCCATGCTTAGCTCGGTCATACCAGCGAAGTGACGCGCCATCTCCTCTTGCTGGTGGTTCAGTACGTTGACGCACATTCTGCCGTTTTCTTCAAATACCGGCACCATGGCGCTGCGGTTATTGATACAGACCAGCAGCGTCGGCGGCGTATCGGTGACCGAACAGACGGCTGTGGCGGTGATGCCACAGCGTCCGGCGCTGCCCTGAGTCGTGACGATATTGACCGATGCCGGCAGGCTGGCCATCGCGTCACGAAAACGCAGTCGATTTTGCTCTTCGACAGACATAGTAGCCTCTTTCACTTCAGTAGACATAGCGGCCTCCCTTACTTCAGCAGTCGATCAAGTTGATTAATGTCACCGTTATTGCGCAGATGAGGCACCGTCCAGCCGTCACGGTCATAGTCAGCCAGGCAGCGGTCAACCATATCCATCATATTTTTCATATTGCCGGAGCCTTGCGCATGACGCAGGCACTGCAGGCGTACTTCGTCCTGGCTGCCCGCATAGTTGATTTCATACAGCTCGTGACGACCACCAAACTCACTGCCGATAGCGTCCCACATCAGTTTCAAAATTTTGATACGCTGCTCATGATCCATTCCGTTTGAGCCGCGGACGTACTGCGCCAGATAACGGTCAATTTCCGGGTTTTTCAGATCGCGCACGCTGGATGGCAAATAGATCAGGCTGCTGGTTACGTTGCTTTCAATAATGTTTTTGATTTTGGCGTAGGCCATAGGGGCCATGACGCGGTAGGTTTGCATTGCCTGCATATCCGGCAGCCATGCGCCATTTTTCCACGTGTGAGATTCTGCCCACATGGCGTCGCTCAGCGACCAGAACAGGTTACGCCACGCGACAACTTCACCCAGGGCGGCCTGCACGCCACGAAATTCCATTACGCCGGAACACTCCAGGCTTTTTTGCAGCAGGCCGGTAACAAAATCGAGCTTAACGGCAAGGCGCACGCAGGCCTGCATAGGATACAGTCGCGCAAAACCAGCTTCGACGCTCCAGCGGCGACAGCGGTCAAAATCGCGATAGATCAGTACGTTTTCCCATGGGATCAAGACATGATCCATCACCAGAATCGCATCATTCTCATCAAAACGGCTGGACAGAGGATAGTCGAAAGGCGAACCTGTCGCCCCCGCGACCAGTTCATAGGAAGCACGGGAAATCAACTTCACGCCGTCCGCATCCATCGGCGCGACAAACATCAGGGCAAAGCTCGGATCGTCGCCCATTACCTGGGCCGACCCGAAACCGATAAAGTTGTAATGCGTGAGCGCAGAGTTAGTGGCAACCACTTTTGCGCCGCTAACGATAATGCCCGCATCGGTCTCTTTCTCTACCTTGATATAAACATCTTTCACCTCGTCAGCCGGCTTATGGCGATCGATCGGCGGGTTAACGATGGCGTGGTTAAAGTAGAGTCCCGCTTCCTGAATACGTTTGTACCAGTTGCGCGCGTTATCCGCGTAATCGCCGTAAAATTCCGGATTGGCGCCGAGTGAACAGCCGAAGGCCGCTTTATAGTCCGGAGTACGGCCCATCCAGCCATAGGTCATGCGTGACCAGTCGGCAATCGAATCACGCTGCTGGCGAATCTCTTCTGCCGAACGCGCAAAACGGAAGGTGCGATGGGTGTAGCCGCCGTTGCCGGTATCGGTTTGCCAGCACAGGCTGTCATGCGACTCTGGCGCATGTAAAGCGTCGTACAGTGAGGAGATGGAACCAGCAGCATTACGAAAAGCAGGGTGCGTGGTTACATCTTTTACCCGCTCGCCATAGATATAAATTTCCCGGCCGTCCTGGAGACTTTTCAGGTATTCTTCGCCAGTAAAAGGGCGAGTGGTGACGGCGCGATGTTGTTCAGGTTTCATAGGTCTACCTCACGGATTTTAGCTTGAAAAAGATGAACGTTTTCTTGTTATCGTGTTGTTTGTTTTCTGTTAATAGATTTAAGCCCCGACGGCCTCCGCGCGGAAGAGACTTTTCCGGCGATTACCGGTACTTTTCCGTGAGAGGAAAATAACAGTTCAGGATTTGCGATCGCGATCATAATAAAGGCGAGAGTGGAATCTCGCCTTTTATGTTTGAGAGAGTTGACCCTCGGCAATTAAATAAAGTTGCCGAGGATATACGAAAGCCTTTTTTATTCGCGGTTGCGAAACTGGCTGGGGGAACAGCCCGCCATACGATGGAAAAAACGCGAAAAATAGGCCGGATCTTTATATCCCAGCGCATAAGAAATCTGGTTTACGCTTTGCGCACTGAATAATAATTGCCGTTTGGCTTCCCGAAACAGGCGTTCAAAGATCAGGCGCTTTGGCGGCAGGTTGGCAAAGCGATGGCACAACTCCGTTAAGCGTGATTCGCTGACGCCAAGGCTCTTAGCATAATCGGGGACGGTCAGATGCGCCCGGTAATGTTGATCCACCAGGTGATTAAATCTCTGGAATAAAGGCATTTCACCGCGCACGCTGGAAGCCGAACAGTTATCAGGCTGTGCTTCACGCAGCAGTAGGGTAAAAATGGTTTGTGCCAGCGTGGTCAGCACCAGCTGGCGACCTTTGTTGTTCCGCGCAAACTCCTGCGCGACAACCGGCCAGAACTGATTAATCGCACTGAGCGTGCCGGGCATTGATTCCAGCGACAGGCAAATACTTTGCGCGGTCACCGCTTCGCCACTACCCGGCCAGAGTTTTTCTATGATCGGCCAGATGATTTCCTGACGCACGGTTAAAACATGCCCATCGCTGTCATTTTCTGTAATAAAGGCGTGTGGCACTGACGGTGGGGTTAGAACAAATAAGGGCGCTTTCAGATCATAATAATTATCGTCCAGCTGTAAGGTTATTTTCCCCGTTACCAGAAAATGCAGCTGGAAATAACGGTCATGCCAGTGGGGGTGCATATCCCGGCCAAAAAATTGCGCAAGTCTGGCAAAGGTTTCATAATGCACGTCATCGTCGGCGTAACGTGCATCGTAAGCTTTGCTGATGTCGATATTTTCATAAACCATCATGGTAGCCATTACTACTTTCCTTTTACAAATTACGTCCGGGCTGCATCGCCGTCTGTTTTTTTGAGTCATGCTGCATGGGAATACGCGTTATGACTAATGCGCCCACTACCAGCAACCCGGCGACGTACCACAAGCCCGCATTAAAATTACCGGTCATATCGTGCAGGATGCCAATTAGCAGAGGGCTGACTGCCGAGCCAATATTTCCTACGGCATTAATCACCGCTATGGCTACGGCGCGAGCGGTAAAACTGATTGCCTGGTCTGGCGTAGTCCAGAAAACGGCCATCCCGGTGAAGGCAGCCGAAGAGGCAATGATAATGCCGAGCAGTTGTAAAAGCGGATGGGCCGTAGCCGAAGCCAGCAACCAGCCCGCCGCAGCGGTCAAAAAAGGGAGGAGGGTATGCCATTTACGTTCTTCCAGGCGATCGGAACGGCGGCTCCACCACCACATCGCCAGAATGGTGCAGAGCTGCGGGATAGCCGCCAGCAGGCCAATAACGATGTTGCTGCTTTCTGCATGAAAACTTTTAAGAATTTGCGGCGTCCAGATGTTGATGGCGCTTAAGGTATTAGTCAGACAGAAATAGGCAAGCGTGTAGAGCAACACCACGGGCGACAGCACTTCGCGCCACAGCGGTTTGCGGCTGGCAAAATTGGGCCGGGCTATCTCGCGTTCACGATCCAGCATGGTGATTAACGCGCGCTTTTCGTCTTCATCCAGCCAGCGTGCCTGCGCGGGCCTGTCATCAAGAAAATACCAGGCAACGATCCCCAAAAGCACCGAGGGCAGACCTTCCAGCAGAAACAGCCACTGCCAGCCTTTCAGGTGCCAAACACCATCCAGCGCCAGAATATAGCCGGAGAGCAGCGAGCCAATCATCATGGTGACCGGCATCGCTATCATAAATAACGCGTTGGCCCGCGCCCGGAAACGGGCCGGAAACCACCAGGTCAGGTAAACCAGAATACCCGGTAAAAAGCCAGCTTCGGTAATGCCTACCAGCATGCGCAGCAGATAGAGCGTATGCGCATTAGTGGCAAACAGAGTGCAGGTTGAGGCGATCCCCCAGAACACCATAATGCTGGCAATCCAGCGCCGCGCGCCGACAATGCTCAGGATCATATTGCCGGGAATACCGCACAGCACATAGGTGACGTAAAACAGCGTGGCCGCTAAGCCAAACATGGTTGAGGTCAGACCGAGGTCTTTGCTCATGGTCAGTCCGGCAAAGCCGATGTTGATACGGTCGAGAAAAGAGAACACAAACAAGACGAATAAAAACACAATCAGCCTTCTGAAGAGTTTTTTTACTACGCGCTGTTCTGTTGTGGACAGGTCTGCTGCAAAAGGCTGTTGTGTTATCGTCATGCTTTTCTCCCGCCAGCTTAGTACGCCGACTGCTCGCTGCTGACAGACTGGTTTAAAGTGGTCGTGAAACGGGCGGCCAGTGCCTCTGCGCTTCTTGCCAGTAGGGTGGTATCAACGCCAACCGCTACAAACAGCGCGCCCTGTTCCAGATAGCTCTGCGCCAGGGTTTCGTTTGCCATCAGGATGCCGGGCGCTTTCCCGGCTGCCAGAATGGTGGCGATGCACTGTTCAATGGTTTTTTGCACTTCAGGATGGGCCGGATTACCGGCATAGCCCATATCTGCGCTAAGGTCGGCCGGGCCAATAAACACGCCGTCCACGCCCTCCGTCGCCAGGATCTCATCCAGCTGCGCCACACCCTGGCGCGTTTCAATTTGCACCAGCACGCAGATCTGCTCGTCAGCCTTTTTCAGGTAGTCCGGGATCCGGTTCCAGCGCGACGCGCGGGCCAAAGCACTGCCTACGCCGCGTACACCCTGCGGCGGATAGCGGCAGGCTCTGACCGCATTGCGCGCATCATCTGCGCTCTGCACCATCGGGATTAGCAGCGTTTGTGCGCCGGTATCCAGCAGTTGCTTGATGATGACCGCATCATTCCACGGCGGGCGTACTACCGGATGGCTGGCGTAGGGTGCAATAGCCTGTAGCTGACTCAGCACCGAGCGCACATCGTTAGGCGCATGTTCGCCGTCGATCAATAGCCAGTGAAAACCCGCTCCCGCTACTACTTCCGCGCTATAGCTGTTTGCCAGCCCCAGCCACAATCCAATTTGCGGCTGTTTATTGGCCAGCGCCTGTTTAAACGTATTGATTAACATGCTTCCTCCTAGACAAAGCGGCAGCTGATCGCGCCCATTACGCCGTAGTCGACATGGAAGGTATCGCCTTTGCGCGCGGCGACCGGACGGGTAAAAGATCCGCCGAGGATAATCTGGCCCGCTTCCAGCTGGACATCGTGCGGCGCCAGCTTGTTGGCCAGCCAGGCGACGCCGTTAGCCGGATGGTTGAGCACGGCAGCCGCGACGCCGGACTCTTCAATCACGCCGTTGCGATACATCAGCGCGGAGATCCAGCGAAGATCGAGCGCATCCGGCTTGATGGGACGTCCGCCCATTACCACGCCCGCGTTGGCAGCGTTATCTGAGATAGTGTCGAATACCTTACGAGGGCGCTGCGTATCCGGATCGATGCCGTGGCAGCGTGCATCAATGATTTCCAGCGCGGGTATGATGTAATCCGTCGCGTTATAAACATCAAACATTGTGCAGTTTGGGCCGCTAAGCGGTTTCGCCAGCACAAACGCCAGCTCTACCTCCACGCGAGGCACGATAAAACGGTCGATCGGAATGTCGCTGCCGTCGTTAAAAAACATATCGTCGAGCAGCGCGCCGTAATCTGGCTCATCAATCTGGGAACTGGCCTGCATCGCTTTCGACGTCAGACCAATTTTGTGGCCTTTTAACACGCGGCCTTCGGCAATTTTCGCGGCGACCCATTCACGCTGAATGGCATAGGCATCGTCGATGGTCATCTTGTCGTGACGCAGTGAAAGCTGACGGGTTTGCTCGCGATTTTGCTCGGCCTGATGCAGCTCGCGCGCCAGACTTTTAATGGTTTGGTTATCTAACATCTTCAGGCTCCTGATTCGCTTATGCCGCCAAAGCAGAGGTATTTCACCTCTAAATAGTCTTCGATGCCGTAGCGCGAACCTTCGCGGCCCAGCCCGGACTGCTTGATGCCGCCAAACGGCACCACTTCGTTCGAGATTAATCCTTCGTTAATGCCAACCATGCCGCTTTCCAGCGCTTCGGCTACCCGCCAGCAGCGCTGAACGTTTTGCGTCCAGAAATAGGCGGCAAGGCCACTTTCACTGTCGTTAGCCAGCGCTATCGCTTCCTGCTCGTCGTGAAAACGAAACAGCGGGGCAACCGGGCCAAACGTTTCTTCCTGCGCAATACGCATCGCAGGCGTCACGTTGGTCAACACGGTGGGCTGCCAGAACTGGCCGCCAAGGCTATGCGCTTTTCCGCCGGTGATTAGCGTCGCGCCCTGGCGAAGCGCATCGGCGATGTGCTCTTCTACTTTGCTACAGGCGGCGCGAGAGATGAGCGGGCCTTGCTGAGCATCCGGATCGGTAGCCGGAGCAACTTTCAGCAGAGATACCGCGGCGGCGAAGCGTTCAGCAAAGGCATCATAAATGCCATCCTGCACCAGAATGCGGTTGGCGCAGACGCAGGTTTGCCCGCTGTTGCGAAATTTGGCAGCCAGCGCGCCGTTAACCGCGCTGTCGAGATCGGCATCATCAAACACAATCAGTGGAGCGTTGCCGCCCAGCTCCAGCGACAGCTTTTTCACCGTGTCGGCGCTCTGCGCCATCAGCAGCTTGCCAATGCGGGTTGAGCCGGTGAAAGAGAGTTTGCGCACTTGCGGGCTGGCGGTCAGTACGGCACCGACCGCTACCGCATCGCTTGAGGTCACAATATTCAGTACGCCAGGCGGCAGACCGGCTTCTTCTGCTAATACCGCCAGCGCCAGGGCTGACAGCGGCGTTTCGGCGGCAGGTTTTAGTACCACCGTACAGCCTGCCGCCAGCGCCGGGCCAACCTTGCGGGTGATCATGGCGCAGGGAAAATTCCAGGGTGTAATGGCAGCCACAACGCCAATGGGCTGTTTAATCGTGACAAGGCGACGATGGCGGGTCGGGGAGGGAATGGTTTCGCCATAGGTGCGCTTGCCTTCTTCCGCAAACCACTCAATAAAGCTGGCCGCATAGGTAATCTCGCCCAGCGCTTCGCTGAGCGGTTTGCCCTGTTCCTGGCTCAGCAGCTGAGCCAGCGGCAGCTGATGCACGGTAATCAGCTTAAACCAGCGTTTTAAAATGGCGCTGCGCTCGTGGGCCGTGGCTGCACGCCAGTCAGTCAGCGCGCGCTCGGCCGAGTCGATAGCCTGGTGCGTTTCGCTGGTACCCAAATCTGCCACCTGGACAATCACTTCGCCAGTAGCCGGGTTCGTTACGTTAAACAGCTTACCGTCTGCGGCGCTGGCCCATTCGCCATTGATAAAAGCGTGTTGACGCAGGAGTTGTAATTCAGTTTTCATCACGACCTCCTCAGCGGAACAGCGCATGCACGTTGTTTTGTTTGAAATTTAATACCGGATGCAGCTCTTCTACCGCCAGAGACAGCGCGAGATACCGTTCTGCGCTGAGGGTGGCAAAATGTTGCCTGATAATGTCAAACAGGGCGGACATGATTGGCTGTAGCGCTTCCGTGGTCCGACCATGACCAATTTTTAGCGTCATGTGCACAAAGGCATAGTCATGTTTGCCATCGGCCATTTGCCAGGTATCAATCCAGTGCGCGCGACTGCGGATACCCGCAAGCGGGAAGATGCCGCTGTCAGCCAGATGTTGGTTTACCCGGGCAAACAGACCGGGAAGATCGGCCTGCTGGCGAATGTTTTCAGTACATTCGGCAATAAAGTGGGGCATAGAAACTCCGCGAGAGAAAGCGGCCGTAGCGTTTGGCTACGGCCCGCTGATTACAGGGTATTGCCGAGCTTATAGCCCGTTTCGCTATCGCCTTTGCGCGTATAGGAGAAGCCATCGGCGCCAATGGTTACTGCCATTTCGCTGGTTTGCTCGCGTTCGCGCACCGGCTGCGGCTGACCGTTCAGATCAAGCACCAGCGACCCTTCGGTGTACCAGCTTGGCACCACTGGCGTGCCCCACCAGTCGCGGCGCTGGTTGTCGTGCACGTCCCAGCTTACTACCGGGTTATCCGGATCGCCGGTGTAGTAATCCTGGGTATAGATCTCAATGCGGTGACCATCCGGATCGCGGATGTAGAGATAGAAGGCGTTGGAAACACCGTGGCGACCCGGGCCGCGTTCAATCATATCGGATTTGCGCAACGCGCCGAGCTTGTCGCAAATGGCCAGGATGTTGTGCTTTTCATGCGTTGCAAAAGCGATGTGGTGCATCCGTGGGCCAGCGCCGCCGGTCATGGCGGTATCGTGAACGGTAGATTTACGGCGCATCCAGGCGGCATAAACGGTGCCCTGATCGTCACGGATATCTTCCGTAACGCGGAAGCCTAACCCTTCAATATATTCGACGGCGCGCGGCACGTCCGGCGTAATCTGGTTGAAGTGATCCAGACGCACCAGCGCGCCCGGCGTATACAGCTCATAGCGCCATGCCAGACGTTCAACATGCTGCACATCAAAGAAAAATTCATACGGGAAGCCCAGCGGGTCTTCCACACGTACGGCGTCGCCAATGCCTTTTACAAAGCCGTTTACCCGGCGCTCCGTTTTACAGCCCAGCGCCTTATAGTACGCTTCGGCGCGATCAACGTCCTCAGGGCTGCGTACGCGGAAAGCGAAAGCAGCAACGCCTGCCACAGGCCCTTCACGCAGCACAACATTGTGATGAATAAATTCTTCCAGCGAGCGCAGATAGAGGGTCTTGTCATCTTCTGCGGTCACGTGCAGGCCGAGGATATCTACATAAAATTCGCGCGAGGCCTGCAGGTTGGTCACCTGAATTTCCATATAGGCGCAGCGCAAAACATCAGGCGCCGGCAGGTCAGCGGTAAGCTTTTTCGTCGTCATGGTTATTCTCTTCAGTGTCAAAATTTTTCACATTACTGGCGCGTGGGTTACACACCCCATTTAGGGATGGGATGATCGCCATACGAAATGCAGACGTTCTTCATCTCGGCAAAAACTTCAAAGCTGTATTCGCCGCCTTCACGGCCCGTGCCGGACGCTTTTACGCCGCCAAACGGCTGGCGAAGATCGCGAACGTTTTGCGTATTGACGAACACCATGCCGGCTTCGATGCTGCGTGAAAGCCGCAGTACCTTGCTGACATCGCGCGTCCAGATATAGGAGGCAAGACCGTATTCCACATCGTTTGCCAGGCGCAGCCCTTCGGCTTCGTCTTTAAAGGGCAGCAGGCAGGCGACCGGCCCAAAAATTTCTTCCTGCGCGATACGCATGCGGTTATCCACGTCGGCCAGCACGGTAGGGCGCAGGTAGTTACCGTGGCTTAATCCTTCTGGCTTATCAGGACCACCGGCCAGCAGCTTCGCGCCTTCCTCAATGCCCAGACGGATATAGCCAGAAACTTTTTCCCAGTGCTGCGGCGAAATCAGCGCGCCGACCTGCGTGTCAGGATTGGTTGGATCGCCAACGCGCAGGCGGTTAGCGCGTTCAGCAAAGCGCTTCACAAATTCTGGGTAGATGCTTTCCTGGATAAAGATGCGCGAACCGGCTGTACAGCGCTCGCCGTTCAGCGAGAAGATAGTGAACAGTGCAGCATCCAGCGCGCGATCGATATCGGCGTCTTCAAACACCAGCACCGGCGATTTGCCGCCCAGTTCCATCGAGTATTTTTTCAGGCCGGCGGTTTGCATGATTTTGCGGCCGGTCACCGTGCCGCCGGTAAAGGAGATGGCGCGGACGTCGTGATGGCGGACCAGCGCATCGCCAGCGGTGCTGCCGTATCCCTGCACCACGTTAAGGACGCCAGCAGGAATACCGGCCTCCAGCGCCAGCTGTCCAAGCCGATCTGCCGACAACGGTGACAGCTCGGACATTTTCAGCACTGCGGTGTTGCCCAGCGCCAGGCAAGGCGCGGTTTTCCACGTTGCGGTCATAAACGGCACGTTCCACGGCGACACCAGTGCACAAACACCCACTGGCTGGATCAGGGTGTAGTTCATCATGGTGTCGTCTACCGGATAGGTGCGACCGTTCATCTGCTGACAGATTTCTGCAAAAAACTCAAAGTTATGCGAGGCGCGCGGAATCAGCACGTTTTTAGTCTGATGAATAGGTAAACCGGTATCAGCGGTTTCCATTTCAGCAATTTCCGGCACGTTTTCGTCAATCAGTTTGCCCAGGCGACGCATTAATCGCGCGCGCTCTTTCATCGGCGTGTTTGCCCACTTTGGAAAAGCTTTTTTCGCCGCTTCTACAGCCTGGTGAATCTCCTTTTCACCGCCTGAGGCCACTTCCGCTAATACTTCACCGTTAGCGGGATTGACGGTGGTAAAGTAGTCGTTACCGGCAACGTTTTTGCCATCGATCCAGTGATTGATCTTTTTCATTTCAGGCTCTCCTCAAATTCCTGTTCGCTTACAATGCGGTTGGTCAAGCGGCCAACGCCTTCGACTTCCACGGCCACCTCGTCGCCAGGTTTGACGTCTGCCAGGCCTTTTGGCGTGCCGGTGGCAATCATGTCACCCGGCTGTAACGTCATAAATTCGCTCAGGTATTCCACCAAAAAGGCGACATCGAAAACCATGTCGCGCGTGGTGCCGGACTGGGTTAGTTCACCGTTTACAAAGGTTTTCAGCTGTAGGTTCTGTACGTCGGGAACCGCATCTCGCGGCGTAACGCGTGCAAGCAGCGGCGTCAGCGTGTCGCGGCTTTTCACTCGCAGGTTAGGGCGGTAGTAATTTTCCAGATAGTCACGTACTGCATAGTCATTACACACCGTATAGCCTTTGACGTAGTCAAGGGCTTCTGCCCGGCCAACGTTGCGTGCTGTCTTACCAATAACCACCACCAGCTCCGCTTCGTAGTGCATATATTCAAGGTTATCTGGCCGAACGCTGACGCTGTTGTCGCCGGTAATCGTGTTTGGCGCTTTCAGAAAGATCAGTGGTTCCTCTGGTGCCTTAAACTCCAGCTCGGCAGCGTGGTCGGCATAATTCAGCCCAAGCGCAAACAGGGTTGGATAGCCATCGGGCTGCGTCTCAACCTTTAGTTCAGAACCAAATGAATTAGTTAAATCAGGTAAACCGCGTGCCTTAATAGTGACAGTGTCACCTTTTTTCACCGGTACGCGCTCCTGCGGCGTTCCCATCAGGATAAGATCGCCCGCCTGTAAGGTCGCGAAGTCGCTCAGCGCGGCGATAAGCTCGGCCGCATTGCGATGCAGCTCGGCCGTTGACCAGCTTTGCTTCACCACGCCATTGACTTCAGTCACGATCGCAAGCGAAGCGGTATCGTGCAGCGTTGCCATCTCGCCGATGGGGCAAAAACCATCGCGGCATTTCGCTTTTATAGCCGGACGATAGAAGCTCTCTTCTGCAAGGCTCAGTTCGTTGGCCAGCGCGTAACCAGCAATGTATTGCTCCGCATCTTCTGCGCGAACTTTACGGGCCGTTTTGCCTATTACCACGGCCAGCGTGCCGCCGCTGAACGTTTGCTGCTGCTCGGGCAGGGAAATAACATCGTTCGTTTTGCGATGCGTATTGCGCGGCTTAATAAACCAGACCGGCGTGGCCGGCGGGGTTTTATAAGGCGGCTGGTGGAACGCGTTTTCCCAATGTTCAGTTTGCGAACGGTGGTTGAGCGCTACGGCAAAAACCGACTTTTTCATGGTAATTCCTTCTGTCTTAAAATAATCAACCATGTCGTTAACATGTTAATGAAAAGATTATTAGATCACGACAGATGTAAAAATCAAGAGGGGGTAGCGGGAGTTAAAAAATAAGCTTCTTATAAATTTAACAATAAAAACAACATGTTAATTGAAAGTAATAATTTATTGTTAATTTATTGTTGTCATTTGTGTGATAAGGATCACGACATTAATATGTTATCGATATTTGACTGACTGGCGCAGGCGATCCGGGCCTATGCACCAGGCGCCTCAGGGCATATACTGCCCGGTTTAAACCTGCCAACTTAAACAAGCGGAACCTTCATGCACGACTCCCTGACCATTGCGCTGTTGCAGGCGCGAGAAACGGCGATGCGCTATTTCCGGCCTGTCCTTAATCACCATAATCTTACCGAGCAACAGTGGCGTATCATCCGCATTCTGGCCGAGCATGGCTCGCTGGACTTCCTTGAGCTGGCGACTAAAGCTTGTATTCTGCGGCCAAGCCTGACCGGTATCCTTACCCGTCTTGAACGCGATGGCCTGGTACTACGTCTGAAGCCGCTTAACGATCAGCGTAAGCTTTTTGCCTCGCTCACCCCTGAAGGCATCGCGCTTTATCAGCAAGCCGTTAAAAAAATTGAGGCGGGCTACCAGCAAATTGAAGAGCAGTTTGGCGCGGAGAAAATGAAACAGCTTAAATCGCTTTTGCAGGAGTTTAACGCGCTCTGAGCGTGATGCCTTCAAACCTGATATGCAGCTTTCAGCGCGCCCGGAACGCAACACCGCCAGACTTTTCCCACGGATAATTATTTGCTCGTCCAGCTTTGCCTGTCGCATTTTGACAAGATCTTAACATCCACCGTATGCGATAAAGCCTGCACGCTGGGACCACCAGCGGCAGGCGATGAGGCTTTATACACTGGATGGCGGATCGGGCGATGCATGTTGATGAACAACCCACGTACTACACGGCGACCAAAAAATACTCGCTAAGTTTTCCCTCTCTGGAACAGGATATTGATGCCGATGTAGTAATTATCGGCGGCGGGTTTTCAGGGATCCATACTGCGCTTGAGCTGGCTGAACATGGCGTAACCAATACCGTGGTGCTGGAAGCCCGATATCTGGGCTTTGGCGGTACCAGCCGCAACGGGGGTCAGGTAATGGCCGGCATTGGGCACGATCTTGATGCCCTCAGAAAAGATGTGGGTGAAGAAGGCGTGAAGGCAATCTTTGCACTGAGCGATCTTGGCCCGGAGATTATGCGCGACCGTATTAATAAATACGGTATTGATGCGGATTTTTGTAGCGGCTATGGCTACATGGCGTATAACGCCCGACAGGCTAAAACGCTGCGCGACTGGGAAAAGGCCTTCAAATCGCTTGGTTCTTCCCACGAAATTCGTTACCTGCAAGGCAGCGAGGTTCAGCAAATTATTGGAACGGACGTGTATCATTCGGCACTGCTTCATACGGGCGGTGGACACGTTCATTCACTTAATCTCTTGCTGGGCGAGGCGAAAGCCGCTGCTGAAATTTATGGCGTACGTATCTTCGAACACTCGCCAGCGCTGGAAGTCACCTACGGCAATAAGATTGAGGTTCGTACCGCAGGGGGCAAAGTCCGTGCCAGCAAGCTGGTCTGGGCCGTCGATGGCTTTAACAACCAGATCGAGCCGGAACTCCATCGCAGCATTATCAATGTTTATGCCTATAACGCCGTTACCGAGCCGCTTAGCGAAGAGAGCATTCGGTGCATTAGCCCTATTCGCGGTGCTTATAGCGACATCCGGCCGGTCATTAATTACTACCGCGTCACCAATGAAAACCGGCTGATGTTTGGTTCTTCCACCGCCTTAATTGAACGTATCCCGCGCGATCTTAAAGCCTGGAACCGCCAGCTGATGCTGGGGGTTTTCCCCTGGCTGCAGGATGTCAAAATCGATATGGCATGGGGCGGGCCTATGGCGTCAACCACCAACCTGTTTCCTCAGCTGGGCACGCTGCAGGACAAACCAAACGCATTTTTCGTACAGGGCTACTCCGGCTTCGGCGTTACGCCCAGCCAGATCATCTGCAAAATACTGGCCGAAGGCATATTGGGCGGGTCTCCGCGATATGAACTGATGCGTTCTATCAGCCGCGCCAGCATTCCCGGTAAAGATCGTTATCGGGCGCAGCTTTGTTCACTGGGCAAGCTTTTACACCAAACCGCGGGCTACTGGCATGGCCGCCGCTAACTCTACTTTTATCTTTTTATACCGCTAAGGAGCACACCATGAGTTTAATCACTATCCAGATAACCACACTTGCCGATCTGGAAGGCTGGGGCAGTTTAAAAGATATCGGCGGCGAAATATTTGAAGGTGGCGACGTACAGGCTTATGGAAAAGCCACCTTTGGTGCGCCAACAGATGCCGTGAGCGCCGCCTATTTCGGCACCTCCAAAGGAAAATACCGCCTGGTTTATCCTTTTAATGAGCAGGCCACGCTCGTCGACGGTGAAGTTCACATCACGGATGAATCCACCGGCATCAAGACCGTTTATAAAGCAGGCGACAGCTGGTTCGTTAGTAAGGGAACATCAACCCTGTGGGAGGTTGTTTCTGACGGCTATACCAAGCATTACTTTGCCGTAGCCTGATAGTTTTCCTGCCTTTTAATGCTGCCTGCGGGCAGCATTTTCACCGATTTTATATTTTGAGGATCCCACTCATGGCGCTTGTTTCACTATTACCGCAGGTCACCTCATTCCTGGCTCGCCAGCATGGGCACTTTATTGACGGCCAGGCCACCGAAAGCCAGGGTGAGCGTATTGACATCGTTAACCCGGCGAACGGAAAAGTAATCGCCAGCGTTGCCGACGCACAGGAAGCAGAGGTTAACGCGGCCGTGGCATCAAGCCAGGCGGCTTTTCGGGGAGCATGGGCAAACACGACGCCAGCGGAACGCGGCAACGTGCTTTTACGTCTTGCGGACCTGATGATTAAACATCGCGAAGAGCTGGCACAGATTGAAACCAGTCAGTCGGGAAAAACGATACAGATTGCGCGGATGTTTGAGGTAGATCAGGCAGCAAACTTTCTGCGCTACTACGCGGGTGCCGCGACGCGTATTACAGGCGAAACGATCGCACCTTCGCTGCCTTCATTTAATGGCGAACGCTATAGCGCATTTACGCGGCGTGAGCCGGTAGGCGTGGTGGTTGGCATTGTGCCATGGAATTTTTCCATCATGATTGCCGTATGGAAATTTGCCTCAGCGCTGGCTACCGGTTGTACCAGTATTATTAAGGCCAGCCAGTTTACGCCGCTGACCATACTACGCATCGCAGAACTGGCGATGGAGGCCGGGTTACCAAAAGGCGCTTTAAATGTGGTGAGCGGCAGCGGCAACGCCGGTCGCCTGTTGATTGCGCATGAAGGTACGGCAAAAGTGAGCTTCACTGGCTCTGTGCCGACCGGGATTGCGGTAGGGCGCAGCGCGATGGAAGCGAAGCTGACACGCTCAACTTTAGAGCTCGGGGGCAAAAACTCCGTTGGTTTCTTGCCGGACGTAGAACCGGAAAAAGCGGTTGCCGGGATTCTGGAAGCCGGTTTTGTGCATCAGGGACAGGTATGTGCGGCAGGCGAGCGCTTCTTTATTCACCGCTCACGTATTGATGAAACGCTGCAAAAGCTGACAGAGGCGCTGGCCGCGATAAAAATTGGTGACCCGCTTGATGAAGATACACAGTTTGGCCCGCTGACCAATAAAGCGCACTTCGACAAAATAAACCAGTTTTTTGCCCAGGCGCGGAGCGAAGGGAATACCATTGTCTACGGTGGCGAGTCAGTAGACGGACCGGGCTATTTTGTTAAGCCTACGGTTATTCGCGTAGATAACGCGCAGGCGTCATTACTGAATGAAGAGACTTTCGGCCCTGTTGCTACCTTTTACGCCTACGATGACGAAGAGGAGCTTATTTCGCTGTTTAACGCTACGCCATATGGTTTGACCGCCAGCCTGTGGACCAATGATTTAAGCAAAGCCTTAAATTATGTACCGCGTATTGAAGCCGGTACGGTATGGGTCAATATGCATACCTTGCTTGATCCTGCCGTGCCGTTTGGCGGGGCAAAAGCGTCCGGAATAGGGCGGGAGTTTGGCTCAGCTTTTATTAACGACTATACCGAACTGAAGTCGGTTATTATTCGTCACTAATAACAGCGCTGGCAAGCCAGACGGCTTGCCAGCAACATTATCAGGACGTGTGCACCTGTTTTCTTAACGAAACCACGTAGCCAGCCGCTGCACACAGTGCAATGAACCAGGGGATCAGCTTCACCAGCACGGAGTCACTGCCGCTAAGTAAATTTAAGTTATTAATTACCAGAATAATCGTAATCAGCATGGCAGCCATCGATAGCGCCGGCGCCCAAAATACCTGCCACTGCGTATTACCGTGCGCAAAACGTTTAAAAAACATCATTACCGAAGCACAGACGCCAACCTGCAAAACCAGAATCGCCAGGGTAGCGATAGCGGAACCAAACGCAAAAATTTGCACCATAGGGTCAACCTTTACAGCACCCAGCACCGCCAGTAACAGGATAAGAACAACGGTATGCGCATGGCTGGCATTGCTCGGCGTACCGTTTACCGGATGCGTTTTCGCCAGGGCTTTCCAGATCAGGCCGTCTCTGCTGATGCTGAACAGATAGCGAGAGATATTGTTATGAAAGGCGAGCGTAGCGGCGACCAAGCTGGTAATCAGCAGTACCGACATCATATCCACCGCCCATTGACCCACATTATCGCGCGCGATGTTAAAAACAAAATTGCCGGGATCTTTACTGGCGATGTCGATCAGCTGGTTAAAGTCATAAGCCTGTACCAGCGACCAGCTGGTAAAGCAAAAAAAGGCGGTAATGATCAGGAGTGCGCAAATCGTGGCGCGAGGCACCGTTTTATGCGGTTCACGGCACTCCTCTGCATAGATAGCGGTAGATTCGAAGCCGATAAAAGCTGCGATAGCAAAGACAAACGCGATGCCTAAATTGCCGTGTAAAAATACCGAGGGCTCAAACGAACTGAAGGTGAGCGTCCCGTGCTTTTTAATCAGTACCGCAACATCGGTAACCAGCACAATAGCCACTTCAGCAAGCATCAGCACGCCCAGAATTTTGCCTCCAATTTCAACGCGCTTGATGCCCAGCACCCAGGTTAATCCGGAAAACAGCAGGCTAAAAACCCACCACGCTATGTTCAGGCCAACATGCTGCTCGATAAAAAGTTGCGTGAAAAATCCCAGCATCGCGACAATCGCAATCTGAATTGAGAAATAGGCGATCAGCGCCAGTACGGAAGCGGAGGCGCCCCAGTTTGGCCCAAGGCCTGTTGAAATATAGGTATAAAACGCACCCGCATTGCTGATATAACGGCTCATGGCGATATAGCCAACCGAAAACACCATTAATATCAGACATGCCAGTATATAAATAACCGGAATGCCGCCGCCGTTCCCGGTAAATATAGCCACGGGTAATGCTCCAACCACCCCGGTTAACGGTGAGGCCGCCGCTACCACAAAAAATATTAACGAAAATAAACCTAAGGTGTTTTTTCTTAATGCTGGAGTATCGCTCATCGTCATTACCTTTATAAAATATTATACTTTGAAGATGTCAGTTCAAAGGCAGGTGATACGATGTGATTATTTCCTTGTCGACATTGTATTGATAGGAAAAATCGGACATGACAGAGTGCAGGGTTGTAATATTACGGTGCGTCACTCCAGCAGATCTAATTTAGTGATAACAAATGCGTTCCTTATAAGATGCGATAGTAATACGACGTTGATATTCCAGCGGTGTTGTGCTGACCAGATTTTTAAAATCCCTTAAGAAATGCGACTGATCGCTAAATCCCAAATCAAGCGCCAGTTCAGAAAATGTGATTTCGCTCGCTTTATTAATTGTATTCAGCGCGTATTGAAAGCGAATGATACGGCAGAATGCTTTTGGCGACATCCCGGTATCCTGACGGAAAAGACGCTGGATAGTTCGGCAGGTATAGCCGGTCAGTCGCTCCAGTTTGTCCATACGACAGCAGCCGCGGTGGCGTATGATTTCATCAATAATTAAGCGGGTCGTGGCCGAGGGTCTGTGGACTTTATCCGGTTTAAAGTAATGGTTAAAAAGGAAAATACGCTCAGAGAAAAGCGCTGATGAAGCAATGTGCTCAAGCGCGTGCTGACCGTTTGGAAAGATGTCCGTTAATAAAAATTCCTTATCCGTTAACTCTTCAGCCGTTAAGTTCTGGAACCCCGGGAGCATTCCGGGCGTAAATCTTACGCCAAAATAGTCATGTTCGGGAATAAGCTCAACTTCTTTTGCTTTTAATGGTGTGCCGCATACGCGAGCGGTCGGCTTACGATCGTTGCAGTCAAACAATATATCTACACAGCCGTCAGGTATGGCAAAAGTTTTAACGGCATTGCTGGCAACCTTAAAGCTATAAAATTGTGAAATTGACTGGCTGACAGAGCCGGTTAAAGAGTATTTTTGTGATGCGCTTAGCACAAACCACGGCTGTTCAGGTTGCAAAGAAGAAGTCGTTTTGTTTCGCGTTGACGTCAACATCCTGGCTCTCTCAGAATTATTTTAAAATTAAAGGTGTACAGTTAGCCTGCTCAATAAATATCAGCAGCGACAGAGGAAGGTCTTGCCGCTTCCTTATCTACAAACGTAATGGTTAAACTTTCAGGGTTCTGCCAGCCAGGCGATTCGCCTTTGGCCCGGAAACGTGATGACGTTTAACCTTTTGAACCCTTGTCGCATGATTAACTTTATCATTATAAAACAGCCCCATCGCTTGCCTGTAATAAATCATTAACATATTAATAACCATCTGTCTAACTTATGCGGGCAACTTTGTTAACGGGGTCTAAAAAAAAGACGCCTGTCCAAACCGATGCCGCTGAAAAAGCAAAACCCCACGTAAAACATGGGGTTTTAGTTACAGCTGCATTTCAGGTTTACTTCAGCCCGGTTCCGATTAGGGCGTAGGCTCGAGAGTGAGGCCAGGTTTCCCTCTCGGGATACCTGGCCTGACAATCAGCTTTTCGGGAGCGCATAGGCGACCAGCGCATCGCCCGAGGTGGTGCCAAGGCCACCGTGACCACCCGCAGCAATGACCACATACTGACGACCATCTTCGCCAGTATAGGTAATTGGCGTTGCCTGGCCACCCGCAGGAAGCTTCGCTTTCCACAGCTCCTTGCCGGTTGCTTCGTCAAAGGCGCGCAGGTAATTATCCGCCGTTGCGCCCATAAAGATCAGGCCGCTACGGGTAATAATATTGCCACCCATC
>Ga0157364_1001508_pt1 | contig 19932 bp, 13 predicted proteins | sample AttsexASBM2_FD_111476 | JGI IMG/M metagenome (GOLD analysis project Ga0157364, IMG submission 111476) | Fungus gardens microbial communities from leaf cutter ant in Ribeirão Preto, State of São Paulo, Brazil - Atta sexdens ASBM2 | ecosystem: Host-associated > Fungi > Mycelium > Unclassified ...
AGTAAAAAAATTGCAATTGGACGATAATTTTTTATTTAGTAAAGCGATAAATCGTGATAAGATTCTTTACTACTGGATTTTCTAATAAATTCTCTATCTTTGCGAAAATATTCTTTTTATTCCTGTAACAATTCTCAAATTTAACTCCTCTATCGTCTTACACTTCGTACGATGCGATGTTATTAGCAATAATAATTTATTGAACGGAGGACAGGTCAAGTTTTGTATGAACGTTCCTTTTTCTTGTTTCTACGTTGTTATTTTAAAAGTACTAATTGCTTTGGTAGCGCGAGTAGCGCCTGATTGCGCGGTGTGTATTCGAAATACGAACTCGCTCGATTCGATATCGTGCGGAAACAGCGACGAAACGAGCAACAAAACGCGGAGCGGAGGCGAGCGAGCGAACGAGCGAGCGAGCAATTGCAGGAGGCGGCGAGCAGCACCTTGTTTATTTTAATCGGGGCTCAACGTGCCTACGAGATTGTTTCGTCTCGCGGCACCACGATGTTTAGCTCGCCGTTTAATCGCCGTTAACGAGCGGTTATCGTTCACCAACTGGAAACACGGCGATGCTAACGAGGCGATCGGCCGGAAGCACGAGCCCTTTCGCGTTCACTTGCCTCTTCGCTTCTCTTCTTCTTCTTCTTCTTCTTCTTCTTCTTCTTCTTCTTCTTCTTCCTTCTCTTTTTCATGATATTCTCGTGCTATAGAGAAGAATAATTCTTTATCTTGGCAACATGCATGCTACGCAATAATTAATTTTTCTCTCTTTTTAATGACTAAGGAAATGATTAAAGAAATTGATAAAATGAATATCATTGTCATCCTTTTTATATTTGAACAAAGATAGTTTTGCTTCCTTTTTAGTAGATAAATTTTTTATATTAAAGAAGTTATGTCGATAATCTTCAAGCCAATGTTGAGAAATGTGAAGCAAAGTGTGAAAGCGATTTATCATAAGACCTGTGCAAACGTGCAGTTTCGAGGTTATTCAAACACAGAAATGTCTAGAACTATTTCGGAACAAATATAATCCCATGTTTCGCTTGCCGGAAATTTCATTATTAAACAATGTTTGCTGTGAGGAATATGGAAAATCTTTTGGCGTGACCAACCCTTCTTGTCACGCTCTCTTTCTCCGGATGTTAGCCGGTTCTTTTTCTCTTCGGAAAAAAAGAGACAAGTGACTATTTTTCTTCTCCCGCAACGTAGAATTTCATTCGTTCTCAAAGCGCGTTTCATTTGACAGCGCGACTAATCTGCCTGTACAAATATTTAGGGCAACGTGACGAGGGAAGGGTCTCTCTTGTTGTGTTTCCAATTTAACTGTTCTTGTCACACGGCAGTTGGCCCTTTATATCTTCCAGTTACTCTTTGTAGCGTGAAGAATCGCGAATTAGATTGCAACTTAGCTTCACGCGGACGCCTCGAGGACAAAAACGATCATTCTTCTCAATAAATTCTCCTTTGCCTTCCAAAATCAAAATCTATAGATTTTCACTTTTTTCCTGAGAGTCTTTCTATTGTTGCATCGCGTAATATCTCATCCGCCAGATGTATGTATCTTTTTTTAATTTTGCGTTATATCTTTATTCGTTTCACGACGTTCGTTTGAGTTCCGTTTGAGAAAATGGTTGAACGAGCCATCTTTGACAGGGGGTATTAACGACGTAAAATATAGCCTACAGTGTTACATTAACGACTCTTTGCGAATCACACGCATCCTACTTGTGTTTACGGAAGCGTCAGTCGCGGTCCAATAAATAACGAGATTGTTGCGCGGCGCGTCGAACAAAAAGTAGCCATAATCTGTAGATAATGCCCGTTTAATTTACGGTGTTTTTGATTCGGTTGATGCGAGCCAGCGGGGTAAGTTAAGTGGATGTTTACGACCTGGCGGAGCGTTCAATGAGAGAGGCTCTCTGAAATCTGAATTTGATCTGGTCGCCAAAAACGACATCCCGAACTCTTTGGTGATTAATCGAAACAAATTTGTCGCGATTATGGCTCGATTAATGTCGTTGGATCTCCGAATGATACGAGAGACTGTAATCCCAAAAAGATCCCTTATAGCCTCCTCCTTCTATATATATTATAGAAGGATCGGCATTGTTATGCATGTGATCATGTTATGATTGTCATAATATTTTACAACAGTCATAACAGTCCGGTTTTTTATTGTTGTTCAGACATCCTAAGCGAAATCCATAAGATTCCTTCTCACAGCTTCGTGATCTTCATGGTGTCTGTAAATTTTGCTCAGTTAATCAGAAACCTCTTCGCGAGGACACGATGCATGATTTTTTTTTTTCGAATAAATTTTCTTTATTGTGATTATTAATGTGTGTAATCAATCAAACGTACATCATTAAAAAAGTCGAACTTTTGCCTCGTAAAATTTTATAGAGAGCATCTGCAAAATTCGTACGTCATCGTTCCGAAGGTGACCGACGACGATATTCCGTGTCACGGACAAGGAGGTATCCTGTTCGCCAGAATCGTTTTTTTTTTTATTTACACATACGTCACAATAGTCGCTTGGCAGGCGTGATAAATTCTGGTAATAGTTGGCCATCAATCTGGCGGGAATTACGTGCACCGTGCATTCTCTGCCACAATGGGCTCACACCAGGCTAGTACGAGATTCAGAATACTACAGCCGGCCCTATTAATAAACCAACGTATTAACAAAGGATACATCCACTTGTTATTTAAACTGTCGGATGACTGTCGCGATTCCCCCCTTTCTCGATCGGACTTGATCGATTGTCATCGATTATCATAGATTCACCTATGATAATTATGGCGCGCGACCTGACATTCGAATGGAAAAAGAGATATCCGCATGACAAAGCATTCATTGCACCTGGAATTGAATCTCGATTTTTCAAAATCGAAGGCCCCTGCGCGTACGAGGGTTACACGAAAAAAATGATTCATTAAAACAATTAAATATTTTACTGATTCAGAAAATCTACAGTCATAATATAAGGATAGCCATCAGTTTTCTATGCGATTAATCATATTGGTTGTAATACAACTTTGTTAATATAGCAAAGAGACTTTTTACAAAAATTAATCCAATTTATAGATCAAAATTTTTAACAAACATGCTAGCTAAGATAGTGTATATTTTTGTTACGTTAGTAATTTTCAATTTTAGCAAACAATTAAGATATAATTTCTTTGTTAAATCATCAAATCTCTTTTTAGTTATAGATGTTGAATTTGCGCAGCTATATAGCTTTGCTGTAGCTGAATCACCTAATCTATTTTTCTATATACGAAAGAGAATGTTAACGAATTTATTTTTATCAATCAATTTGACTTCCAATCGTAGCGTGTTGGACGCTATGATGGACGTTAAATTGGCAGGTATAGAGTTATATTTCTTGAAAATTCGATGTTTTTCACGCATCGATGTCGTGGTACGGGGAGATGTTTTCTCGGTCAAGTGTCGATGAATCGCAATTCGCGAATGCTTATCACATGAATGGGTCTCCCCCTCGACATTCGGAAGCGACGGAATTCGCGTCGATCTTCGCGCCTCATCCCCGTCTCTCCTCTGTACCCTCCCTCCCTCCCACCCTGCTCCGACTCTCCTTGATCCTCTCCATGAATCTCCCAGGATGTAGATGGTGAGTCGAGATAAGAGGGCTACTTAAACTTAACCCTTGCACGAGCTCGTGCTCTCCAAGAGCAGGACAACCGGTGAGACCGGAGGCCACACACCAAGAAAGACTAATAGCCGAGAAGATAACGCTCTTAAACACTTTGCCAGGCCAATGCTTCTTCTCTCCTGTTGCAACCTACTCTCCCGTCTCCCCTTCTGCCTCAACGAACGAGCTACCACTCGACACCGATAACACCGCCGAACATTTAAACCAGGGGCAGCGAAAGTCGGAACTTACAACACGGAGCACGTCTCTCCGTGAAAAATCTGCGCGACCGTGTATTTATGTAATTCCGCAACAGAAGAATCTACTTTTATGATATATTCTTTACGACGCTTTGGAAAAGTTAGGGCAGGAGCTTGAAGTTAGGACTAGATTCTTGCATGACGCATAGCGTATGAGACATAAGAATATCAATCAATCAGAGAGAAAGGAAGGAAATAAAAGATTTTGATCGATTTGTTTTCTTATGCGTTGTGTAAGACTTTGTGTTCTTACTCTTAAGTTTTACCTTTCGAAGACATTCATAATTTTTCATTCAACATTTTTATTTTAAGACTGTCTTAAGTAATAGACCTTCTTTTTAATTGAACTTCTTGCACGGTTCAACTCTTTTCTTTTTTTTGTGCAATATGAAGAGAAAAGGAAGAAAGCTGAATCGTGCAAGAATTCTAGCTAAAAAGAATAGATCTAACGTCTTAAGATGCTAACACATACTCTATAATTGATTTATTTGACACCTTAAAGGTCTTTAAAGTCATCTTTGAATTTATACTTTTATGGAATTAAGATCACATGCTGCAAAGCTGTTTCTCCGATGTTGATTTTTCTTCTTATTTTCATGTTAAAATGAACGGTAGTCGTACGCCAACGCGATCACCGCAAAGTGTCTCCCGGTATCGTCGATGAGCTCCATTCTCGCTTACAACACGGCTCGATTATTGCTTTACGGTACGGCGAGATAAGACGCAGCAACGAGTTTATTGCTCCGGCGTATACGTACTTGTAAATATCGCTAACGACCTCGCGTACACGCCACCTCTGAATGTTAATCTTAATTTCCCGTGACAAGACGCGCCGCTACCTGCTCCCGCTCGTGCACGCGTGAAAGATTGAATTAATACCGCTCGTATACACGCCGCGGAATCATAACGAAGTAGCGCTTCCGAGTAATCTCGCCATCAGCAACGCGCGGCAGCCGAGGAGTTACTTAGATTGATCTTATCGATTACGCGTTTAATCGGCGCAACCGGCATAATTTGCAATGCCGTGTGTTTAACGACGAAACATATCTCGCTACATAATTCCGAGACACGTTTGGCAGCTAACAAGCGATATATTTAAATCTACTTGACAACATTAACGCGCATTTATACGCATTACGCTGTTAATATCAATGAAAGAGTTTTATCGAGATGTCAATCGATATTTTATTTTAATCTATTAACTTTTTTTTTTATATAATAGTATCTACAGATGATGTATCGTATTCTTGATGTATATTTTTATAATAATAATAATAATAATAATAATATCAATTTCCTAGCCTTTGGTTTTAACAAGTCTCAGTATGATGTATAAAGAATGTTCAGTACTTTTTCTTAACTTTTAATATTAATTGTTTAATGATCGATTTTTATCTTTATTGTAACTACTTTCTATTGTAATTTTTTTGAAGAAAACTTTTAGTATAATCGAAACATTTACATTGTATGTTAATAAATAATTAATTATCTTCTTGACGTTTTTAATAAATTAGTTTTAATCTTCGACCTGATTAATTATTCGTTTGTTTCACCTTTTTATCAATTTTATTATATTTATAATAATTGAATAAACACTTTATCTTCTGATATTAAATATATCTTTCTAATTAAAAAATATGTTTTATTATAACAACATGATTGACATTAACATTAAAAATATTTTTAGAGGATGCTCGCACGAGATACGGAAGATCAGATTGGAATCCGAAGTAATATTTTTCGCAATAAGTTCTTACTTACAGATGCTAGTAAGATTAAATCGAAGATTTAATTTAATTTAGAGGGCATGTTTTATTATTTTAGTTTGATTGTATTGCAAGTCCGAAAATAATCAGGGCACATATATCTGAGATAAATTTATTTAAAATACATATATGTATTATTTCAATGTATTATTTCAATGTATTATTTCATATATCAATATTTAACTTTGATCATAATAAGCGCTTCTTTTATTCACGATTAGATAATGTATGAATGGTTCATATTCAAAAATGGTTCTTTTTTTATTCTTAATATGATTAAAAATCGTCCTATTAATAAAGCATAATTTAATTTACGAAATGTTAAAGTTATTATCGTCGTCAAATAATTAATTTTACAATTACGTTCAATTTGTGTTGAAAAGGATCTAACTCTAAGTTCATCCATAAACATAACAAACTCTATGTTTTTCTATTAAGATACATTATGTAGAATACGCGAGTTTATATTTGCTTTACACTTTGTGTTTTTTTTCGATGTTACTATTTAAAATAACAGTGAGATACGTTACCGTAAATCCGAAAGAGATCCGCGGATCTTTAGATCTAAAAGGTGACAAAAAAGTAATCATCGATCTAAGAATCATTTTATTTGTGAAAGGCCCGACGTGTACAAACACAAAGGCAACAGGTGGTGAGTGACTTCGGGTTTAGGTTACTGGTTCGGCTATTCAGTTTTATTCATGACTCGAGAGAGAGTCGCGTATACAAATCTACTATCCGTGAGCCACTCGACCCTTCGAATTCTTTTCCTTCCGTCGACCTTCGAGGTCCCCGGTAGGTTGGTGCGTCCTGCGGTAATGCGTTCACAATGGATTTAACGATCCCTTTACTTGCCGAGCACGATTTACGTCCCGCGGAGCACGGATATCGGATTATCGTCCACAAGTAGCGCAATTACGCACGCAATTGTTTAACTAGAAATTATCAAACTCCATTATCTTGCACCAAGATAGGATATCGATTGCTTCTCGCCGAGCAATTACGCAGTTTGCACATTTCTGCACTGATGATAAGTCAAACTGCCATAAAATCGTATTCTTGCTATCAGACTCTTCTCTTAATTTTTTTAATTTATCATGATAATATAGCAATATTTTTTGATAAAGTGTGTACATGTCTCAGGACAAGCACTTCAGAAATCACGGAATGGCTATATATATAAATTATTATCTGATCGGGAATTTGGAGAACGGCGCCAACAGCGTGTTTAGATCTAATCGATAAATCGCAGGGTGAGATAACCGATACGTGATGGAATGCAAAATAACAGGCTGATTCAGGCCAATCGTTATCTGCGCTCGATAGCGCCGTCTGTCAATAAACGCCACCGATGTAAACCTGCTGTGCAGGTGCTCCTTATATACAATCTAGCGCACGATATAAAATAGGTTCGATCTAAAATATCCTGATAATATAAAAAAATGTTGCATTCCATTTACTATTAAAATCATATTTTTTAAATAGATCATTTAATATCTCTCTAGAATTGAGAATTTTTGAAAAAATGCTCTTTAAAACTTTTAAAGTGGATATTACTTTTAGGCCCGGTTTTTCATTATCTAGTTAACTTGTGGTTAAGCTTATTCGTTCGTGATAGATGAAGCCTATTGGATAAAACATCAGGTTAAGCCTAACCACAACAAGATAACGAAAAATCGGCCCTTTAAGATTAAAAGTTGAGTTCTATTTCAAGAATGAGATTCCACTGCAAAGAATTTAGAGAGTACATTTATATCTGACAAAATCGTGAGAATAAGAAGATTAGGATGTTAATGAAAGAAAAAAATATATATATAATCTTATCAGTATAAACCAATGAAATCTGTCCTATTAATCGAAGTTTAAAATTCAATGAAATTAGACCAAAGGTTTACAATTTGCGACCAAAGTGACAACTGCAAATAAATGATTCATAATTTACCGTCGCTTAGAATATAGATCACATGTATGATTAGAGCGAACAATTTGCTAATGTTCATTCGTATTTACACGTCGATAATTGCGAATACTAATATTCTTCTTCAAGCGCCATTTTTACATAGACGCGATGTACCTTGTATATAGGCCTGTTCTTTTTTGCTGAACTTTTGCACCAGTTCATCTTTCTTTCTCTTCTTTCCTTCTCGAGAGAAAAGGAAGAAAGATGAACTGGTGCAAAAATTCACCTAAAAAAAATAGATCTTATAACATACAATAGCGTTTGGGACGGAGTAAAGTACTTATATAAATCAAATTTCAAAAGAGCGTAATAAATACGATTTGTTTTTGTCTGTTATACTAATTGTATGCAGAACGTAGGAAGCAAATCCGGTGAAAATAATACGCTGAAACTAAAGACTAGTATGGTCTAAAGGTCAATTAGCACTAATTAGCGCGGATGCTCGCAACTGATTGATTTAGGACGTGCCGTAAACGTTTCTTCAACTCTCGCAATCTCTTTATGTTTCTTTTGTTGGGTCTTGCATTCGACTTTTTTTTCTCAGGTATACCTTTGCATTTTTTAAAGCGATAAAATAATTCAACAAATTGTGCAAATAAATCTTTTTTAAAAATTAGAATAAGAAAAGTATCAGCAAACTATTACTTTCTTGAAGAATAATTTTCTTGCTAAAGTTAAAAATCTATCAATTAATTAATTTTTAAATATAGTTTCAATTTAAAAAATATTATTAAAATGTTATTAAAATATTATTAAAATTAAATATTATTTATAATTAAATATTAATTATATAAGTTAAATATTATTAAAATATTATTAAAATATATATTTTTATAATATAGTCTTATTTAATATAAATATTTCAAGTTACATTGATAATTAGTGAACGCGATATGTATTTACAAAACAGCCCATTTTTGAAAAATAATTATTTATTTGTATAAAATATTATTTATCCATTTGTGATAAAACCTATCAAAAATTAAAAAAATTTATTATTTTAATTTATCCAATTCTACTGCCTTTCTCCACAATGAGAAAAATGCATCCAACTTTTAGTTCCTTCCTTCGGAACTGCTTGTCCCACGCATGTCGATGTCAAATGAGAAAGCGCATTGAGATTGCCATGGATGATTCACAGACAGGTGCTTTAGAAGTTCGTGCCGACGGCACGAAGTAATCACGCAAATGACAAGATAAATAATCATCCGCCCACATTGCAGATATTGTGTTGGCCAAAGCACGTTGCATGTAAAGTGCGTGTGATGTGTATCTCGCTTGAAGAATGCATTCATAAATATGTTTTAAAATATACATATATTTGCACTTTACATACATTCATGCAAACGAATCGCGAATCTTAACTTCATGCAAACATTATATTCTGCCACGATCAGCGACTTTCTTCAACATAAATTGCATCTTGACAGAATGATGTCGTATATGTAAAGAATGACAAGCCAAAAATTATATTAATTTAATTATATTAATATTAATTTTTTTATAGCACGAATTCTGTATAATAAATAAATTCATTAATAACATGTTACATTTTTTTTTAAAAACTTACGAAGAATGAAGAAGATAAAAAACTGATGCAATCTAGATTCGCAATGTAACGATAGTAAACCTTTCTAGATAAAATTATCAAATACTGGAAACTATTAATAAACCAGTAAAACTGTTTTGAAGATCGCTAGAGTATACAAACCAAAATTATATGAATAGCATCGTCTGGTTTACACATACCATATTTTAAATTTGCAATTTGATCAATGTAAAATGTTTCTCTTGAAGTGTAAAGCTAAATTCCGAGGCTTTCAGCTTCATTCATCAAATTCGCAGAAAACCTACTTTGCGAAAGTGTATTTTTGCGTTTCGCTTGCACCACTAATGAAATATTTCGCGGAATTTGCTTTTTCAATCGATAAATTTAGAATCGAATCTTGAACTAGTGTCTAGAATCGTATAATAATAAACAGAGGTCTTTTATTCGTCGTCATTTTATTTATAGCGGCGATATTTTCAGTGCGAATATACTGATCATCTTATTTTTTTCTTGCTCTCTCACAGATCCCTTAATGTGACCTAATGTTATATATCTGATACCGTATTACGTAACTTGCTATATTTGCAATAATTGTGTACAAAAACTTTTTCATTTTCCGTTAAACGGCAAGAATCAGTTTTTATTATAGACATCTACAAATCGTACTTTTTATTCCATTTGGAATGATTTTTAATTTTGTAAAAACTTTCTATGTAATTATTGCTTTAAACGATGCCTTAAATTTAGTTTATTAAGCTTCTTTTCAATAAAAAGAAAAATAATAATGGAAGAATTGAACTTGCTTGATTAAAAAATAATTTAATTGTAGTTATAAAATCAAATTATACATTCATGTATTCACAATTATAATTTATAAAATGCTGATTGTATTATAATTTAACTAAATTTTTCTAAAACATTTTATTAAGATTTAGAATCCGGATCGTTTACTTTGAATAAATCAAACTATAGTATGAAAAACTTATTAACGATCAAAGTGAGATATGTTTCAAATAATACATTAATACGTATGTATTTTCAAATAAATTAATTTCAGATATGACTGTGCACTGATAATTTTCGGATTTTCAACACAATCAATTTGAAACACTAATAATCCTTTTTAAATTAAATTAGGAAAATATGTAAAGAATTTTTTAAAAAGTTATACTGCGATGTGGAGCCTCAAAAGATTTCGCGAAAACCAGCCAGTTTAACGGAGCAAGACTCTTAGTTATGACTTCATCCCGACCACAAATCAAGGTGACTTATCACGCGCGGTAGAAATCACAGATAAGAAGGTAGAAATAGGGAAAGAAAGAAAGAAAAGAAGGAAACTAGTCACGATTCTGCCTCGTGTGGAATCCTCCTTACTTCTCCGTGCGATCTGTCTCGATCTCCTTACAGCGAACTCGACGAATTCGCCTTATAAACCCGTGATTTATAGTGGCATTTACGAGGAGTGTCGCTATAAAGTTCCATAATCCTGTTCCCACCACCCTGACAACGTTGGCGAATTTTTTCAGAAGTGACGTGACACCCCCCTCGACTTGAGACGCGCCGCGCGTGCAAACTTTCAGACGTGCTAGCACATTGTCAGTGATAACGATTTTTATTGTCGATAGGAAATAGAACGTGCCAGATACACGTCAATTTGAATCGCCATGAAATTTCCACTACGTGAATGTCCTTATCGCCTAGATATTTATCATCGAGATTAATACATTCAAAGAAATGATGGGTTTCGCCTTCGTTCAAGCTAATCAAGCGACGTGACAAATTGACGTTGACATATCTGACTCACGTGAAAAGTCGATTTGTCAAATAAGATTTGTCGAGTGTTCTAGAAGATAAAATAAATCATGTATCATTGATATTCAATATCAGGTATATCTATCTCTTTTATTATGGGTAAGCATTTCATTAAAAACAGTGTATGTGAAAGAGTTATGCTATCTCATTTAGTAAAGGAAATAGTGATCTCCTTGTACGATCATATCTCTCAGATAAATTTCTGCTAATAAAATACTCTTTAGGATTAGATAAAGCGTTGGAATTATCGACAAATGCGATTATAAACGGGAGACATTGGAGAGCCGCTGGCTATAATTTCCTGATTTAAGGGCACGTGACATCTTTGTCACGTGTTGTGTGTGAATATTGTGACGGCGATTAAAACCTCGTTAGATCGGATGCGCACCAAGCATTCCTGGGGACCGTATACGAGATTTAGAGCCCATCTATAGGGTAGGTCCCGGAGTGCTCGACGTGGTGGTGGTTACGGTGGTGACGGTGGCGGCGGCGGCGGCGAAGAAGAACGTAGAGAGATAGGATCAGGCAGCTACATCCTGCGGGATCGCAACGGGCCCGGGCAGGGCCGGCCCTGCCGCGGTATCTAATCTGGCCACTTTCGGAGCCGCGGGTAGCCGTGTTTTGGCCGGGGATCGTGTTAAGGGGATTTACATTCATTTCGATCCTAATAACCCGATCCCTCGGATCCCGATTTGGAACACGATATCCGTCCTCTCTCGTATACATATACCTTGCCCCCTCTCCTTCACCTTCTCTTGCTTTTTCTTTTCCCCTCTCGTCTCCCGTTTCTTTCTTCTTCTCCTCTGCTAGCGCAACAAGCTCTTAAGTTCGGGGCATCAAGTGTCTCCTAACTTTCACCCCTTTATGAATGCTTTCTTCTTCTTATATCGCTCTTTCCTCGAACCGGGTGCAGTTTGAAAATATCTACAACTAAATAAAACTGAATATTCTTTACTATACTTTGATTTTATATCATCTTTATTCTATTGGGTTCGTGCCGAACTAACCTATATAATTTAATAAATGTATACTAAAATTTAAATCTTCTGCGTTTCAATTTTCCTTCAACATCGGCCCGAACTTTCCGGACAACCCAATATAATTCTATATTCGTGTGTATCAGGTTAGACATCGGATTCTTGCAATTACATATTTTATTAGAAATAGATTGGGAAAAATAAGAACAAAATAGAAATTTCTTTTTAAAAAATTCATTCTAAAAATGCATTCTAAAAATGCGTATTTGTTTATATGTATTTTCATATCTTGTCTGCATACAAAATCCATTATCTACTGATACACACACATTGACTATATTAATATGATTTCACAATATATCAATAACACAAAGTACTCTCTCTTTCTCTCTCTCTCTCTCTCTCTCTCTCTCTCTCTCCACCTTCTTTTATTCTTATCTTCATATTCTGTTCAGACCTGTTCTCACGCGTTCTCCGTCAGATCTTTCAATTTCTCATTTGATGCAATTTCTTTGACGTAATCTCGCACGTTCGCGACCACGAAGGGGATATCGATATGGATAGCCGGTCGCTTCACGGGACAGAAGGAGGAAGCCGCACGAGAGCGATCGAGCAGCGAAGCGAACAGTGGAAGCGACGAGGCGTGCTTTGATTGCGGTGGACGAGGCATCATCACCCGTGGTCACTCTTCGTGGAGAGCCCGAGGAGCCTGTCGACGACGGGCGTGACGTGCCTCGGGGCCAAAATAACACGCCCCTGGTATCGTCCTTCCCCCTCGTCCCGCCACGTTCTCGCTTTACGGGTCCTCCTCGGACTCTCCCTCCCCTTCCCCTGCCCCCTCGCTCTCGTCGCCATCACTCTGTCTGATCCTCCTTCACCTTTTCTCTCTCTCCATAGGTAATCCGTTCCCACAGACAAAAGGGCCTCGCGGTCCGTCGACTTCGATCTTCCTCCGCCGCCTCGATTGTCCCTCCTCGCGGTCTTGTCTTCCGCTCAGGTATGTAATAAGGATGTAACATGAGCTCCCCGGGACATGGCGAAACCTCGATCGATCCCGCGACAGGTTCGAGCCTCCTTGATCGCGCGCGATCCGGGAGGATCGATCGGGCTTTCCAAGAAATTGTACAGCCGGTCACAGCTAGCGAGAAAACCAGAAGGATTCTTGATGACTCGGTAAAGGCATTTGAATGTTCTTTTCATTGATTATCTACAATGTAACACAAATTTCAGAACGCAACGATCAACAAAGTTGTATAGCGAACATTTGCGAAATAAGATTAGAAAATTGAATGTTTTTAAGACGACTAATACCCATTTCTATCACTGTAGATTAACTTCAAACTTGGTTTAATTTACTATTTTTTTTAGTTTTAAGAGTTAGAAAAAAATAAAGAGCAAATTAAACCGACATTAAAGTTGATCTACATTGATAGAAATATAAATAAGTCCGCGTTCAAGTCTAATGTTCATTACTTTTTTTTATCTTGTCCTAGTTCTCAAAATCAGAAGAAGATAAAGAATAAGTTAAAGTTAATCTACATTGGTAGAAGACGTCCAGTTTTATTTCATTATTTAAACCAATGAAAAAAATTGTGTATAATTAGTACAGTACTCTGGTAAAGTCCGGCCATATGTTTTAAGAACACTCTGTATATATCAACACTTCACACTACTCTGAAAATATTAGAGCTACTTTTTAAAATCTGCAGTTAATACTCACCTGAGCCTTTTAAGTTCTTTTTTGCCTTGTTGTCGCTCTCGTCCTACAGTGTCACTGTGCAGGTAAGCAATAAGGATGTAACCTGATCTGCTAAGAGCGCAGAAACACAAGGATCGAAACTACGACAGGTTGAAAATTCCTTAGCGAGATTGATCGTCACATCGATCCGTTTCCCGGAAATCGCATATTGGCAAGATACGTTCGTTGTAAGAGAATTAATTCAGATTTTATTTAAAGAAATAATATTATAAATTTTATTCTTTAGATTATAAATTTTCTATAAAGAATTTAGAAATATTGAATACATATATATTTTAACACTTTTATTTTCCATATGAATAAGCTGCGTTTAATAAAATTTGCTTTGACTAATAGCCTGAAAGAAAAAAAATTAACCACTGTGGATTGAATTTTCAATTCACAATCTTCGTGGAGTTAAACTCGAGGAGACATTCGTTGTTTGACGAACTGCTAAAACAAAGAATGTAGATTCGTACGGCATACAAATGAACAGCTACGAGGCGAAAGAAATCAGAATAAAGATGAAGGAGGAAGAGATGAAGAGAAGCGTGAGATAGGTCGTTCCGGCGCAGGGATTGCTCTTCAGTCGTTACTGCTGGAACCATCTAGAGAGCTCGACAAACACTCGATGCACCTCGCACGATTCTCTCTGAAAGCACGACTACCATTGTTGCCGTGTCATCTCTTTGGTCCCGGGCCATTGTCCTTCGTGCACCGATCGCGTCTCATTTCGATAGTCCCTTTATAGTCGTCGATTAATCGAGAACCAATAATACAAAGAGAAAGAGGAATTGGGCTGTAAGAATTTTCATAAAAATCTGAAAGCAAGAAATGGTTGCTTTGATGTATAGTTAATCTTAAAAGTATCCATAAAAGGATTTAAAACTGTCCGCGCGCGCTGCGGACTCCTCTCACTGTCTGAGAATTTAAATCCTTGGCGATCAGCGGAATTGATAAAAGTACGGACACGACGTCGACCGTGTGGGTGTCACGAGGGTTACCGTCGAGGCGGAAGTGGCTTCCTGGAAGATCAGCTGACGCCTGGGCGGTTCGTTTTGTTGCACGGTGAATGGAACATTGGGGACCCACTCCCGAGGCCCTCGAATGCGGCCGGCATGCGGACGGCGGGAATGTCGGGAAAGAGGTGAAGGGTGGTGGATCGCGAGAGAGGAGGGGGTAAAGCAACGAGCACGTTAAAACAAGAAGATTGGAATAAAAGGTTGGCCTGGCCGCGGGAAGGTAAAGCCAGAGCGGGCCCGGAGGTGGAGAAGAAACGGAGAAGAAACCGGTGGGGGCGGGGCTCCGTCTGTGGATGCTATGGTATGGAGCCCAGTCCTGCTTCGCACACCATCTTCCTTCATCTCGGATCCAACCAGACCCAACCCCCTTTCGAGGCAGCAGTACGTGGCCCATCTTCGGGTTCCTTTGCTCCCGCCGTTTCTTCTACTTTAACGTGCTTCTCTTCTTCACATTTCTCTATTCTCCTTCTTTTTCACTTCCATCTTTTCATCCTCTTTCTTTTCATCCTCCTTTTGCTCCTTGACCTCCACACCCTTGGCCAGCGTCTCCAACTGTTCGGCAACACTCCGACGTCGTTTGTCTCGACGTCCCACTTCTTTGTTCTCGGCAATGGCTCGACAATTTTGCGGACGTTATCTGGGATTTATTTAACAAGCCATAATATGCACTGAGGGCAATTAGTATCATGCCAAAACAGGGAAATTAATATCGCTTTAATGTCGCTACGTTGATTATATATCACAGAACGCATGCACGTGAGCGAAATCGCGGACGCGTGAGAGTTAACACGAGTTTACCCATACGTTTAAGCGATAAGATACGAAATATGTAAACGAGGTGTAAGGGACATACGCTTCGTAATTAGTGGCTATCGGGACCAAGTGATGAAGGAGAGATAAAATAACATCGAGTCAGAACACGAAGAGAGCACCCTTCACATGATGCGACTCATCATCTCCCATCAACCTGACTGGTTTCTCAGCTACTGGCAGCTCACTATTTATAACATCACATATGTGTGTGTGCGTGTATGTATGTGTGTGTGTGTGCAAACCTTTTATTTGCGCTTATAAAAATTAATTGGATCTAACTTACCTTCGTAAAAAATTAAAAGAACTAAAAAGTATAAACTTTTACAAATAACAAGATGTGTTTCATTACACACATTATTTTATAGTACAACAACAAAATTTGCCACATTATTAGCCGTTGTTTTATTTTCCGATTAGATCGAGAACCATTATAATAAGTGGCCGAGCGATATTCCGAATGACGATGCTCCTTCAAACGATTTCCAGGAAACTTTCATCCTCATACCTCTTACAGAAATTGGGATTGGCCCAATTCCATTAAGGTCCTTTCTGTGAACTAAAGCCGCGGCTTCCCTTTTGCGTTTCACACGAACAGTCGTTTTCGGGAGCGTTCAGCGCGCGTACAAACACTCGGCTAAACTTTTTTCGATTTCCGCCCCGTAATTCTTTTCTTCCTCCCCCACCCTCACACCTTCGCGCAACGCTCCTTATCCCTAATGTATTACGGACCGGGTCATTTTTTACTCGAAATGGATTTTCATAAGACATTCTCGGCTTTGGCCGACCGCGCGCACTCCTTCTCACTCCATCATATCCTGTATCTCTTCAACTCCGCCAAAATATTTGTAAATAGATGTAAAGTCTGGGAGGGGCCCAGGGGGTACCCTGCTGTGCGAACAAGGCTCCCCATAGCGCACTACGGCCGATATATCTCTCGGGCCCTTCACCATTCTTCCCTCTCTTTATATGAGACTCCTTCGCAGCCTTTTATACCTCCCTCTCCTCCATCTTCTTCTTCTTCGTCTTCGTCTTCGTCGTCGTCTTCTTCTTCTTCTTGACTCCGTCGTCATTCTCATACTCTATTACCTCGGTTCTCATCGTGCAGTGCGAGGACTACACGAAAGCCAAAGGTGCATGAGAAAATTTTCGAGGATCGATTATTTGATTATAATCTTTGTATCAAGAATATGTATTCAATATTTTGGTAACAGGTGAAATCAGAATACACATTCTTGCATATACATCCTATATTTATATTGTTTATAATTTATTCGATATTTTTACACGGAAGCGACATTATATTGTTTATAATTTGTTCGATATCTTTACACGGAAGCGACATGAGGTAAAAATGTCTTATTTCAATCACCATAAAATGATCGATTCATTTTAAATGAATTTTTCCAAGCGAAGCATAACGGTGATTCTTCATTTCTGCCGGAAATATGCCAAGTCGATCGAACGTTGACCATATTATTAGATATTTCTAGCTGAACCATCAACTTCGGTTATAAATTTCGCGAAATGTATGATACACGAGGGAGAGAATTAAAGGGCATCTATTCAGCGGATCAGTTTTAGATATGCCGTTCGCAAAAGTTCATTTGAATCTCAGGGATTTTAATAGAAATTCATCCGACAGCCGTGCAATTCACTTGCGGCAATCGCGTGCACGTGGCGTGAAGGTTTCCACCGGTGCGGCGAGAGGATCCAAGTCCATGAGCACGAGGAAATAAAAAGGAGGCAAGAAGAGGTGGAGAAGGAAAGATGGGACCGGTCCCCCGAGGGGGACGAAAGGGCCGTCGTCTGCACTCAATAGGGGCTAATTGCCGCAAGGAAAGCTGCAAATTCGTGGACATTGTTAGCTCCGTTCCATTCTCGGTTAGTGTCGAACGGGTCTCATTGTGGCCGCGTGGATCGCGAGACCGATCTGCTTCGTGTTCAACGCACACCATCGAGTTACCGCCATTGAAATACCACTGAGAATGAAAAGGGGTGAGATGGTAACTCCGCCGAAGTGTGTAAAATTCGTCGCGGCCGCAGCGCGTTTTCGCGATCGACAGGCTCCTCACGACGGATGGATTCTTCACGATGGCTTCTGATTCCCTTTACCTCCCTCTCCCTTACTCCTCCAAGAGTCAATTGTGCCCTCTCCCGAAAATTACTTTCTTCCGCACACTCGGTTAGGAATAAAAAGTGCAAAAGAAGCTCCTTTGGTAACTTCGAGGAAGAGAACCTGCTCGATTTACACCGAGTGCGTTCACGCACAAGCGGGTTTGTCTGTGTCCTGATCAGTCAGCCGCATGATACTGCTCTGCGTGGGCGATTGCCCTCTGAGAATCAATTTGAACACGGACCTCGGACGCTTCGAATGCCCTTCGACAATGCCGCGGCTTCGGTCAATGGGGACTCCCTTGCATTTGGCTTCTCGCGCCCTCGATACGCCGCGTTCCGGATTAAGCCCGGGTTTACATGGGTCCTGTGCTATTGGGGTCCCTGTCTCACTGAGTCGGCTATCCATGCTTCGTTACGAGAACGCGTACCCTATTGACTCACTGGAGCACCGCCTGACTGTCGTCGTCGTCGACGTAAAAGTAGACAATAAGAGAGAGAGAGAGAGAGAGAGAGAGAGAGAGAGAGAGAGAAGTGATTCCAGGCAAGAAGAGAGGAAGCGACTCGGCGTGACTGAATGATCCTCGACATCGGCCGTATTTATATTCCTGTTTGCCCGCTGATTCGCCACGGATCTGAGTCCGTTAAAGTCTCTTAAAGATCCCGGACCGATCTTATAACCGGTCAAAATACGCATTCGTTTTCCTAACCGGCGATTCTCGCGACGGAACGATTGCTCTGTACCTGACGCCACTGGTCACGAAGAAAGCCCCCCTTTTTCCGCGTGCACCATGAAATCGGCTGAATTCCCGGGTTTGGACCGAGCCAAGGCGAACCGTCCTACACGATGTTTTCAAATCGTACGGAAATCGTATTAAGTGGAACTAACCGGAAAAGTGATTTGAGATGAAAGAGTTTCTCGCTGAGAAAACCAGTTCTAATCTTAAATTTCCGAATGTATACTTAACTTGAATTCTAAATAATAAGTCCTCTGAAAGCTAAGAGAAATATGTAAAAAGTCTAGAGCAATACTTTAAATCCCTAAAAATACATTTCAACATGTCAGATTTTGTGAGCTTATAGCATTAAAATAAACTTAGATAATATAATGTTTCTTTATGTCCATATTGTCTAAATAACCAAATGTATTGTAAATCCGGTTATTAAATGTTAAGATTAATTTAAGCCATATACATTTACATTAAAAAAAATGATTGTAATTGCTGTTTCTATCCTTAGACTAATGACAGTCTACCAATCTATTACCAATCTTGAAATGTAATATTACAGAGATGCAAAGAGAAACTTAACACTTTGGCGATCTCGGTGATGAACCAGTGGCCCGGAGTGAAACTGCGAGTTGTCGAAGGTTGGGACGAGGAAGGCATGCATGCGACAGATTCCTTGCACTACGAGGGACGTGCCGTCGACGTGACGACGAGCGATCGCGATCGCTCCAAGTACGGGATGTTGGCGAGACTCGCTGTTGAGGCAGGTTTCGACTGGGTCTACTATGAGTCCAGGTCGCACATACATTGCTCCGTCAAGTCTGGTTAGTAATTTCCATCATGTCGTATCTTAAAACGTATTATCAAATGAATGCAAAAGAATGTGCGAATTGCGATCGAATTGTCTTGTCGCTTCGAAGAGAGCGAGAGCATTAAAAGCGGTTAATCCGCGGACCTCATGTGGATTTTAATTGCGGTCATTTCGCGTTAATACTCGCATAAACGCCATGTCAATAAAGATGAGCGAATAAACTACCGGATAGTAGTTGTAATGATGTCGTTTTATGCAATAAAGATGCTGAGGTCGGTGCAGTTGTATAATAACGTCGTTTAATGGAACAAGGATACTAAAATCGCCCTGTTCTTAAATCGCGAATGACAAAGTGACTTGGCACCTTAAGTGCACGTATTACCTATATGGCGACATAAAATCGTTCAACATTGTTGATATTATTATAGATGTTTTTTGTCCTTGTTTTACGTTTAAACAATGAAGACAATGACACAAATATCACTAGTAGCGCCCCTCCAAATCTTATAATAATCATCTTATAATAACTATAGGAGCATTTTATAATAACTATAGGATCATTGTATCAAATACACAAATTTTTTTAACAAACATCTAATTGTAATAAATGAATATTATGTATTTGTCTATTCTTTTGTGAAAATTGGCGCCACTACTTTATTCGTAATTTCTAAAGATGTCTATTTTACTGACTCTTCATTCTTCTCTCATTCATTGAAAATTCA
>Ga0157364_1001509_pt1 | contig 19931 bp, 8 predicted proteins | sample AttsexASBM2_FD_111476 | JGI IMG/M metagenome (GOLD analysis project Ga0157364, IMG submission 111476) | Fungus gardens microbial communities from leaf cutter ant in Ribeirão Preto, State of São Paulo, Brazil - Atta sexdens ASBM2 | ecosystem: Host-associated > Fungi > Mycelium > Unclassified ...
CTTCTACTCCTTTCTCCCAAGTCTCGTGATCAGTCTTATGACTACACCATCAATTTGTGACTGATGTGACAGCGTGACTGATAAACCCTAACCCGAGTTGTTCTAAAAATAGAAAAAAGAAAAAGAAAAAGAAATAAAAAGTAAAATAAAAATGAAAGGAGAAAATAAAATAAAGTCCACCGTCAACGTTCCTGACAAACAAGGATAATTGATGTTGTTAAGTCTGAGATCTAGCCCTCAGACACAGAGTTATATATACAAAAGAGTGATGGTCTGTGTATAAGCTGTTGCTATCACATGATCAAAACTGGTACCTGATGGGAGCTGTCATCTGTCATAGTAGCTGTCAGGCTAATTTTAAAAGGTAACTAATTATGTCACTACATTGATATGCTTGTATTTCTATCAATACTTATTGTTATATAATATACCATATATACTTGGAAACTCATTGATAAGCACTTTCTAATCCAAGTTTGATAGTGTGAACCTGTCCAGTCATTCATGAGATATCAGCAGACAAAGCTTTTACAGCTACTGATGACCTGATTCCTCAGTCATTTGTTGTTACTTTTGTAAATCCCACATATGTGCAGATAGCCCTCATTTGAGGCTTTACAGTGCAACTTAGTTTTTAAAAATCAATCCACTAGTTGTGGAGATACAAGCTGAATGAAGTTTGTAACAACAATGAAGTCCAAAAAACTAGCTAAGCAAGCTGTCTCTTGGACCTCTTATTCCAATCTTCCAAAAGAAATCTCTCTAAAGAAGAATTCTTCAGTCTCAGTTCCTCATAACAATAAATAAACTACTTCTGACATTTTTATGTTTGTAGATCTCCCAATAACCCTAACAAGGAATCCTAACAAGGTTTCAGAAGTTCTCTCTCCATCCCAATCATCCTCTTCTCAATTTTTTGTAGTCTTACAACCTGCAAGGGTAAATGTGTCTTCAAGAACAAACATGTCTGTATCTTAAGACTATGGCATATCAAATAACACTAAGTTCATATTGGAGTCTTTGGCTATTCCTTACAACAATAATCAACTAGCTGATACAGAACTTTAGAATGGCCTTTTCTCTCCTATCTTGTTATTTAGAATCAAGAAATTCCTCAGCAGTGATGCTTAAGATTTTCTGGATCTTGTAAACATTAGTTTTGCTACCTGGAATTTAGTTCATGCTATCTATAAGTCTGGTTGAGATAAACTCAATACAGATTAAAATAACAGAACATTTTGTCAATGTATATCTTTATGCTTCATTAGAGACCAGAAGATAGCCTCTTTAAATTCTAAATTAAATTCTAATCCATCCAAGTCAATCAAAAGTAAATTAACTCAACCCATTGATGATAAGAAGTCATATACACAGGCTTTAAAAATCAATATTGAAGATATCATCCATATCAAGAACACATTTCCAACTGTATCTCATAAGAAAATTACAGAGATAAACAATATTATCAACAAATTAAGTTCAGTCAAACTAAGAATCAAAATAACTACAAAAGGATCTTCAAGAAAGTAGGTCATTATTCCTATGAGCAAAATAAATGCAGATATTATTGGAAGTAATGCTAGCTTCCATATTAACTCTATCAATAGGCATTTTAGAGAGACAAATTTGAATACTTTAGCTAACTTCATCCATGTGGAGAAAGTTGGTATTATAACTACTAATTAAGCCACCTCTGTTCAAAATATAAACACTATCAAGAAAGTTGTTAAAGAAGCTGAGAATGTTAATCAGGATCTTATTGAAAGTCCTTACTTACTATAGTCCAAATTATATTTGAAAATTCTAGATTTTTCTTATTATTCAGAAAACACTAATAATTCTATCACTTCTGAACTAGTTAAAGAAGTGATTAAAGAATCTTATGTCTTCAATGATATTATACTTGCATCAAAGCCAAAAATTAGCAAGGATTTATCTAGCTCCAATTCAGTAGTCATTTAGATCAACATTTGAAACTCTTAGAATAGGACTAAAGCTAAAGCTATCATAAATTGCTGTTTTAATATTGAATGCTACATTACTACTGTCTGTGGTATGAACATGAATCCAAGTATTCTACAGTATAAGAACTGTTGGAAATAAGGTCACTCAACTCTAGATTGTTGATTGCATGTGTCCAGGTATGTCAAATGCAATAGACCTCACAAATCTAAGCATTATAGGGAGAAGTTATGGTATTATAAGGAGAATAATAATGTAAATACTTCAATGCTCACTACAAAGGAAGGTGAGCCTTGCTCTCATTCTTTTAAGTGTGTCAACTACAAGAAAGACTATCAAGTAGACAGTAATACATGTTCTTATTGGTATTACCATTTTAACAAAGATTGGCATAGTAAGAAACAACAGAAACTCTACAAAATTAGAGTATAGTAATGTAGTAATCTTATTTATCTTTAGTTGTAGGTTTTCTTTTCTTTTTCAATTTACATGTTGTTTGCTTTTGAATGTATATAGCTATAAAGTAGCTACTATAGACTACTATTATACTTTACATAATAAATTGCTGATTTAAAAGAAATAACTACTATAAAGAGACTACAAATTCCATTATTTATTAGTAGATCTATTTATTACTCTTGTAGCCATCTCCAACTCTTACTAATACTTTTGTGATTATTGCCCTATACTTATAATTGCCACTAAATAAATGCTTGTTATTTCTAGATATTTTTCTATATTTTTCTATTAAACTATCTAATTACCTAGACACTATTGTTTCTTGGTTGATTAGCACTGTTTTACCATATTTGAATAGAGTCAAGTCTTCAGCATAGCTGTTACTTTCAAAAGATCTTATTTTATTCTCTTAGATTGCTTCTAGAAATGAGTTCTTACTCATATACTATATAAACAATAAACTTAGATTTTTCTAAAGTTTAAAGCACAAACTCTATGCTTTTGCTGTATTTATTCTAATAACTATCTAGTATAGTCATTCTAGAAGTATGTTAACAATGTTTTATCTGATTAGCATAAACTATCTAGATATTTAGAATAGTTATCACTTTTAGTCTATTTTATCTATTTCTCTTAGAATTTTTCTGGAAATAAGTTATATATTGAATAGTTGCTAGTAATATATCTAGAATTCTTCCAAAGCTTGTGGTACTAACTCTATATTTTTTTCTAGTTAATCTAACAATATCTAGAATAGGAAAATCTTATTTGATGCTAATCTATGATATAAAGAGGTAATTATAGAGTCAAAATAGGCTATTAGAGTGAGTATATAGGAACAGCAAAGTTAATATAACAAACTCTATAAAGTTGTTGGTAGATAATATAGTTTGTATTGTAGCAGAGGCAGTAAATTTTATAGAGTTAATAATAGATAGTAAAGGTTGTGATCTTCTTACAAGTTTTGTATTATTACTTCTCAGATTAGCTTACTTGAGAAAAAGAATAGTAGTATAAACATGGTTAGAGAGCAATGAAATAGAAGTAGGCTCAATAAAATAAAATAAATCTAATATTTGAAAATACAGAGTTTTAAATAGAGTAAGTAAAAATTTATACATAGTTTCTATATAAGCAGAGTGTCAGAGTTGTGAATATTGGACTTGGTTTCATTTTTCTCTTTCTTATTTTATTTTTATTTCTCTTTTATTTAGGGTCAGTCTTTAGCATAACATCATGGTCACACAGTCATATAGTTACAATGGAATATAGTAAAAGTTTCTGGAACAATGATATTATACAATATATATTAGCCTTAAGATTTACACATAGTTTTTAGGATAGGCTAGGCATAGTAGTAACAAGAACAAACAAGTGTAGTATATAAGGTAAATACATTATACTAGGAACTCCATTGAGTTTTCTTGTAATTAACATCTAAGGTTTAACTTCTGATTTTAACTCTTGAGCCTTAAGTTATAATACAGAGTTTGGTATTTGTAAACATAAAGTTTTCTTATAATATTAAACAACTAATTATATCTTTCTTAAGTAGTCTAAGTTTCACTCTATTTATTATTACTGGATATAGTAAAGTTTTCTTTACTCCAAGCTCAAGAAAAACTTAATTATATTACTAAATTAAAAGTAAAATAAAATCTATGTTTGGAAGAACTTAAGAAAACAAAATGAGGTCTTTTGAAAGTAAACAATATGCTAAATATTCTATATTACATTCTAATCTGGCAAAATAAGACTTGTTATAATTAAAAACTTAGTATTAAGTTAGCAAAAAAATCTTATATTAATCTAATACAAAAGAACTTAATAGAGTTTCTAGTACAAGATAGTTGACCTTATATACTCTAGGTTATGATCTGTGTAAGGTATCCACTACTCTATTCTAAAGTCTATATATTAGATATAAAACTAATATGTATAAAACATATTATATGATATTGTCTTTCTAGAATCTTCTATATGCTTTCTTATGTTATGTGATTGTATGACTGTGACTGTGACTGTGACTGATGTGATATCATGTGACATCACTTTTTTTAAAAATAAAAAATCAACAATTTATTACATGAGACACAAAGGCAAATTATAGTAGCTACTTTGTAACTATGTACAAAACAACTAAACAAACATGTGAATATGAAAAAGAAAGAAAGAAAAAGAAAAAGAAAAAGAAAAGAACAGAAAATAAAATAAAATAAGAGAAAAAGAGAATGTAAGAGACTAGTTACGAGATTAACTTATAACATATGAATAAGTGCTATTCTACAAAAGTAAACGCACTAGGATTTAGTTCTAAGAATATAACAAAATGACTAATGGAATCTCTTCACAGATTCCAATATCTGTTAAATCTCTTATACTCATAAAGAATGTACCATCTTGATTTAATTGGATATGACTTACATGGACACTTAAATTCCTCTCTAGGGAAGAATCTAAGTCTATATTCTCCCATTGGAGCATGATTTGTAATCACCCTTGAAGCTCTAGTACACAAAGAGTTAAAATGACCAAAAAATTTCAACCAAGCTCCTTCTTTGATATACGATAGTTCGATAATATTGTTATTACCATCAATTAAGCTGAGAAATTGGCTTTCTTTGAGATCTGATGTCTGGAATTTTATTTTCCATCTATTTGATATATCGTTGCATTCTCTTTTTTTACTGAAGTCTCATAACATCTTGCATGGAAAGAGAGGTGTAAGATTGAAAGATTTTGTCTCTTTATCGACAACTTTGTGCAGGACCCAGTTACTTCAACTAGGGCACTCCCAATATTTAATGGAGTTATCCTGATGATACAAGAAGAAGGTCTGAAGTTCTTTAAGTATAGCGGCAGCATGAACTTGAAAAGGGTAGGTAAAAGAATCAAAAATCCTTCTAGCTGCGTGAATAGAGTCAGTAACAACAATGATTTTCAAAATATCACTGAGATTAGAGGCTTAGTTAATTCCACACCTAATAGTGAACAGTTCTACTTCTAAACTTGTGGTATGGACCACATAATGGAGCATTTTAATAAGAGGTTTGTTATGCATATATGTGTACAATATGGACATAGCAATATCATTTTTGACACTAGTGTCTATAATAATGAGAGTACATGAAGGATTGCTTGAGGATTTGATAGTCATTTTGTCAAGTTGTTGAATGCATGATTTCATGTTATTGTCTTTTCTTTTACTATATAAATTGAAAGAAAATTGATCTGAAAAATTGTCAATAACTCTGTTTCCTGGAGAGAACTCCAGATGAAGAGAGGAAAAGAAAGGAAAAACTTCGTTAAACCTATTGTCTATATCTATAACATGATCTTTAACAAGCTCACATTAATGTTTTGCAAGAGACTCAAGTGAAGATGAGTATTGAGGAATCGATGAAAATGATGATGAACTTATTGGTTCCATAAGAGAACGGATGATATGGTTGGGAGATAGTGAATGTATTCTAAGCTGAAATCTTCCATCCAGTTTCTGCAAATGAAGGTTGATAGGAATAAGACCTACAATAGCTTTTATACCTAGCATAGGCAATATTTTGAATGCTTCTAATATCCATAGAGCAGCTCTTCTTTGCATTTTCCCAAACATCTTCAATGAATATGATAGAAGTGTATGATTATAATACTAAAGTTAAAAGCTGTAAAGTACAATGAGAAGAACACAACTTTGATAAAGGAAATGTTTCTGATTAGGAATTAATCCATGATTTGAATTGCCAAGTATATTTATACACTTGACCATAGACATTGCTTTGTTTGAATAGAAATTGATATGTTGATAAAAGATCAATTTCCTGTCAAAAATGAATCTCAGATACTTCCACAATTTCTTGAGATGAAGGATGGGTCCTCCAATGAGAGAAAGATCAAGGGGAAGAGGATTGAAAATCCCTTAGAACCTAGTAAAATGAAAGACTTCAGTTTTTGAATGTTTAACTATAAGTCTGAATTTTGAAAGAAGGATCGTTACTACATTGTAACTATAAAAGAGACAAGAATTGGAAATTGAAAATGATTTGCTCTGTGATAAAAGGAGACCATCATCTACAAATATAAATTGGAATTTTTAGGATTTTTAGATGCTTTTCTAAAATATAAAGGAAAGGCAACAGATAAAGAGCTGACAAAATAGGAGATAAAGCTGAACCTTAGCCCACCCCAACATTAACATCCAAAGAAGAAGAGGTGAAACTATTCCAAAAGTAATTCATTTTTCTCCCAACTAAATAATTCGAGAAAAAATTAGCAATATGAAAATCAAAGCCCACTTTCCTCCAAATAAGAGTGAAGAAATAGTAGTTGAGAGAAGGAAAAAATTAGGTAATGTCAAACACTAAGGTACTGGTTAAGAGGTTCTTAACCCAATCTGAGCAAATAATATGTGTTAATCATGTAACATCACAATAACCCTTAACTTTAAGCTTGAAGATAAGAAAATAAATAAAAAGAAAGCAAAAAATAAAAATAAATACAAAAAATATGATAAAAAAGTCCAAAATATTTCTAAAATAAGAAGGGCCTATCTAATAGTAATATAAAATATAGTAAAGCAAGGGCTATAATTGAGAAAGAGAATTAGAGTTTGTATGTTAGATTAATGAAGTTGATGCAATAAAATTTAAATTATTATAATTAGATATCAGAGTTTGTAATTCTCTTATATCCATCTCTCTTTCTAATTACTGTAATTTAAAGCAACAAATACTAGGCAAAACTTAATTGTTGAAACTTTCACTGCTTCAATAAACTATATAATATGGGAACTTATCCAGTAAAATTCAGCTACTTTATATAGAAAAATCTCAAAGACACTTTTCCATAAATTGGCTGCAAATTCAAATCTTTTTCATTTTATAAAATACTAGTATTTATTATGGTGCTATTAACTATCCAGAATACTCTTAACTTCCCACTTTTCTTTACTATTAACAATAATAAAGTCTAGAAAAGCTTCAAGTATCAACTATATATGGAATTTTCAGATGTAGTAGTTAGTTTAATAACATTAAATACTAAATATAGTCTATATTATACTAGAGTGTGCTTTAAATAGTAAGATATAGATTCCACTTACTTTTCTATTACATATATTTAATAATAATTTGAAAATTACATAGTATATATATTTGAGATATTGAGAAATATTCTATTATTAGATTTAAAGATAGGAGCAGAAATACATTATTTGCTATAGTCAAGTACTATATTGTCTTAATATTTTTAGATCACAGTTTTTGCTTCTTTAAGTATAAACTTCACTTACTCTGTAATAATGGGTTCTACTTAATCTTTTCAAATTTGTACTTTAAGCTCCAGGAAAAATCATGGGAAAAGTGTAGAGTTTTTGATCAAGCACTTGAATATTATAGTAAGCAATACTATGATAACAAGATATATATATATTCTTTAGTAAGATTAGTACTCTATTACTCTTATATTAGAAATTATAAGAGAACTTAACAAGAAGTTTCTTATTATATTAGGCTTTATATATATATATTAATACATCATGGTTTATGTCCTATGCTATATATTCTATCCTAGAGTATATATAATTACTATAAGTCTACTATAAATGTATTATAAGAATAATACATTATATATATGTATCTTGATATTATTGTTCTAGACTACTCTACTTTCTTCTAGACCTATGATGTTATATTCTGTAATATGATCACATGTTCTATCACATAATCTCCCATTACTAACTAAACTTAATCTAATATCTAAACTAATTTTATAATAAAATAAATATAATTTATGAAACAATTATAAAATCATATAAAATCATTAATATTTTTGGACTTAGTATTAGTATTAGAGTGATGTCACATACTAACACAAGTAGTCATATTTACAGTCACACTATTACATAAGACAAGGAAAGAATATAGAAGATTCTAGAACACTAATATCATACAATATATGTTATATATATTAATCTTATAGAATATATAAGATCTTTAGGATAGGCTAGACAAGGTTGCACATAGACCAACTAGTTAGTGTATATAAAATAGTTAACACTCTGTACTAGAAATTCTATTGAGTTTTCTTGTATTAATCTAATACAAGGTTTTTCTTTTGTCTCAACTCTAAGATATTTAAGCTATAATATCAAGGATATTTTATAACATTAGACTTATCCAGAAGATACAGAGTGCAAAATCCTGAACAACCTTGGCTTCAACTTATATGTTCCATTACTAAATAGTCACTTAGTCACAATTTTAGAAGAAAACTTAAAGATGGGAGAATCAGATTTTCTAATGAATAAGGATCAGTAGGTTATTATTAGCATTGGTGTTTTAATGCTAAGGTAGTCAACAAGATATTAGAGTTTGGTGATAAGAACTTTTTGATAAGATTAGTATTATGCTATCAACATTAGAGTTTGATGCTGAGTATTGTTGAATATCTTGGAGATGAGTAAAGTGCTCATCAGAAAAAAAGATGATCACTTTGGAATCATGATCTGAAAGAGAAGTATGTTGCTTATTAACATTAGAGATTGGTACCAACTTTAGTCAATATCAACTTTAGTTATCAGATTAGCTATTATAATATAACTACTAGTCTTATATACTATAGTGTTGTCTAGAACAACTGGAATATCAAGTGGAGATATCTCTACTTTGAGTGATGTCAATGTCTTGGTATGAACTGAGTTTATCCCAAGTAAGACAATATCTGACATTAGATATGGATAGGAGTTAACTCTCCTATAAGAAACAAAATATTCTTAGAGTTTAAACAAGTATGTTTGCTATAAATAACAATATACTTTAGAGTATTAGATTAGATATGTTCATCATGAAAGACTACATATTCTTGAAGTTTGGGATGAATACATTTGTTGTGGAAGATGACATATTTTGAAGTTTGTGCTAAAGTAAGTAAAGTATCTCTTTATAGAAAAATAGTCTACAATAAGTGATGAGTACTATCTTTGTAGAGAAAGATGCAACTCAGATATAGGTGGAGTATTATCCATGACAGGGTCAGATATAGCTTAGAGCTCAGACTATGACAATGATATATCTAATAAGAGCTTATTTCCAGAAAAGACTTAAGAGAACAGAATAAGATTTCTTAAAGGTAGCAACTCTGCTAAGTACTCTAGAATATATTTCAATCTGGCAGAACAATGCTGACCAATCAAGGAATAATAGTATCTAGATAGTCAGATACTTTGATAGAAATATCTAGAGTAATATTCAGAAATAGCAGATAATTATCTCATAGTAATTAAAGACATAGGGCAATAATTATAAAAGTATTAACAGTGGTTGGAGCTGTGATGAGGAAGTATTAGAGTAAGTGTGACAAACTCTATAGTTTTGGGATCAAACATTGGATATAGAAGTAAACTTTGAGTTTTTTACTTCAGACTTTTAAGTTTGTTATTTTCTTATAAAAAGCTTTAATAGTCAAATTCTCTCCAAACATGTTTTCAAACTATTTGATGTCTTGGCTACTTCTAAAGAATAACAATACTTAGAGAATCTTGTTCTAGTTATATATAAACTAATTTGTGAATAATTAAATATATAGAAAGTGTAAAGAGACAACAAACCATAAACTCCAAATCTTTGACAATAGGGTTTATAAAGCCCAATGTTTGGTCCAAGACCTTGGAGTTTATCATATCCTCTCCAATACCACCTCTGCAAAACTACAATCTTTATCTTTATCAGCACTTCTGTCTATAAGAATGCCTAGTAGGAGAGGTGAATGAAGTTGTCATTGATTTGGCAAGGAAGTATAGTTAGTTGATAAGAGTTGGGTTTTGTGAAGGAACTCTGTATAGTTAAAGAGCAGAGATATAGATATGGGATCAGAACAGTTTATTGATTAGACTGAAAGGCCTCGTTAGCTTGTTAGGTTTGTTCTATATATCTCATAGCTTTAAACTACACTGATAGATTAGTATCTTTAGGGTGGCAGGCTACTAGTAGAGTTGTTATCTAGTTCTGAATAGTAATTCTCAGTTCATAGTAGAATTTATCCACTATAGTCCAGAGATTGGTATAGTTAGCTTCAGAAATTAATATTTGAAACTTATCTAGGTAATCTTTTACTGCTCAACTTTCTTGATAATACAATATTCCCTCCAGCTTGTTGACTGCTTTAGTAGTAATATTGATAGGAAAGAACTAGTCTTTGAAGACTTGTTTAAAAGAACAGTGCTCAAAGTATCTTGTCCTAATTGTATGGAAACTGGTCTGCAGATAGCTATATATTTGGTCTGGAATGGCATAATGAGGCCCTAGTCATAGAGATCTTAGCTAGTGAGTAAGGTCCTAATAATGGTTAGAGAAGAAGAACACCTATATATATAGAGGCAAGGTTGGATATCAAGGCTCATAGGGCTTGAAGTTAAGTTATAAGACTTTCCAGAATATTGTTAGTTAATACTTTTAAGATATACTAATACTTGGCTACCTCTTACAAATAATGCTAGAGAAAGATTAGAACTTGACCAATATTAACAAAGTTTATGGAATGATCACTCAAAGTAAAACATTATTTAAAAAACAAGAAATAGTAAGGAATATCAAGACATATAAGTAGGTAATTCTTGACTACCAAACTTCAAACTTGTCTTGAAGTCTCTAAGGGAGATTCTGTTCTACTGTTAGAATAACTGAGAAAAGTCCACAGAGTTATAGAGTTCACTCTAGGAAAAACCTAAGTACTATTTTCTATAGTATAGAACTAGTAAGAACTTACCTTTAGGAGAAATCTAAGAAAACAAAATGAGGTTTCCTAGAGACAATATATTACGACTTAGATCTAAGGGTTTAAGACAAAAGACCACTCTTATTAAGTAATACAAGAGAACTTAATAGAGTTCCTAATATAAAATACTCTACTTTATATATACTTAGGTTCTAGTCCATGCTATACTAAATCTAGCCTACTCTAAAGCTTATATGCTTTTTATAAGGCCAACATACTATTATTATACTATATAATAATATTTGTTCTGAAACCTTCTACAATCTTCTCTATGTCACATAGTCATATGATATGTATAACATCATATCCTATATTGTTGTCTAAGTCTAATAAAGAAAATAATAGAAATAATAGAAAGGAAAAGAATAAAATAATCAAGTTTATTATTTACAACTCTAATACAATAGCTCTGCTAAATACTCTAGAATACATTTCAATCTATTGGAATAATACTGACCAAGTCAGAAATAATAGCATCTAGATAGCCAGGAAATTTGATGAAAATATCTGAAATAATGTTTATAAATAGCAGATACTCATCTGATAGCAACTAGTAGTATAGAACAATGCTTTCAAGAGTAGTAGTAGAAGTCAGAGTTTGGCAGGAGTAGTATTGGAAGAAGTATAATAAACTTTGTAATTTTAGGTTGAAAATTTAGAGTTTCAGATTTATTATTCCCTTATTTATTTTTTATAGCAGTAATACTATAAGGGACAATCAGTATAGGCTCTACAATGAAAATAGTAGTATTATATATAGTCAGAAATTTAAGTTTGGACTAATTTATATGGATATGAATGTTAAAAAAGAGATATTGTTATAATTATTACCTCATAATATGCAGTGTATTAATATATGTCTAAATATATATAGAGCTGTTTCATCTATAACTCATATTTACTGTATCTTACATTTTCTTCATAGATTAGTTAGTATCTTCTATAGTAGTAAAGGCTTTATTATGTTCTTCTCATTGTTTCCTTAAGGACATCTCTCTTATTCTCTATGGCCTATAGGTATATATAGATGTAAATACTATCTTTTATCTTTACACTTTACCAATTGACTTATATCTTCTCTCTTACTCAATATTTGCCTAAGATTGTAATCTGAGCCAAACTTAGGATTATAACAGCTTGAAAGCTAAGTGTGTTATTTACTAACACTGGAGTTCAATGCTAGAATATAGTTAATTATCAGACTTAATATTATAGAGTATCTATTAGTATTTTATACTAAGAAAGTATCTAAAACACTTAAAAACTTAAGTAGAGAAAGTTTAAGACTACTATAGTATTATATACTATAAGTGAGATTAGTATTTTCATTGTGCTCTATGAAGTCACTGATGTTTGATTGGTTTGATCAGTGGTAAGACAGAGAGATGGATTTTGGCTTTTTAAGTGTAAAAACTCTTCTGTAATAAATAAACAATGAAGAGTTTATTGTAAATTAATCTGCTATAGAAGGCTTTAGGGATTAGAGCTTGTGGCTATAACACACCACCTCTACTATCTTGTCATATTCTTTCTCTAAATCTTTAGCTACTAATGTATCATCAATAAAAGCTACTATATTAATCAAATCTCTTAGAACATAATTTATTATCATCTGTAAAGTAAGTTGGTTAGTTCAAGGAATATTATTGAGAATAAGAGGCAATTGTTCTTATTTGTCTAGCTATTTATATATCTTTAGTCCTACACTAATTTTCTTTTTTCTATTTTTTATTATTATAAATAATATTTGAGATGATTTTAAGAGACAAATATATCTCTTTCTCAACTAATCTCTTAGGAATATCTATATATTCTTCTATTCTATTTTTGAAAAGGGATACATCTTTCCATTTTTAGGAACAAAGTTCATTTTGAGATTTATAGTATAATGCTATAGTTTTCTTCTTAGCATCCTTTCTAAATTTTTCTTTCCAAACATCTTTAACTACTTATAAAACTTTCTAAGTATTATGTCTTCTGTCTATATTTCTTCCTCAATCTTCTTTTCTTTCTTCTCTCTCTCTTATATCACTCATCTCCAGTCTTTATTATCTTCTACTCTTATTTTTCTTATTCTCTCTATTTTTGTATTTTTTCTTTATTATTAGAAACTTATTATAGTAATAGATACCTGGTCAGCTTGATTTTTTTATTTTTTTAGTTGACCTTAGAGTTACAGGTTGTTAACAAGAGTATTTTCAGGTTACAAATATCTATATATATATACTTTATATATTTTTAAAGTAAATTTTCACTTCTACTTCACAGATTACAAACTCTTCCACATTATTTGTTTTGTCAACATTATAGACTTTTACTAGTCTAGCCAATTTCTTTATTCTAAATCAAACCTTCAACTTTAGCCTTATATTGAGCCAAACATTAAAAGTCATAGTATGTGCCTTAAGTTTTCTCTCATTATTGTTATCCAAGAACTTGATTATATTATTTGTAGCTAATATAGAGGATTTATTATAAGAGAACAGTTATCAATATTGTAATGACCAATATCTAAAGATAATAAAGATACATATCTAGTAATAGAGCTTAAGTTTAGTCTTGTATTAGAGTTTCACAAGAGAACTCAACAATGTGTCTCCATTTTATTTGTATTTCATATATACTACTTTATATTGTGTCTATGTCTTGACTATAAGTCTAACATATAAAACTAATATATAGTAGCTATACTTTCTAACATTATTATTATAGTATCTTCTAGTTATTATCATATGCTCTATGATATTATACCATGTAATTTGTCATGTAACTTTATGATCATATACTTTATTATTATCTCATAATAAAAGAGACTCAAAAATAAAATAAAATTTCAAATAGAATCAAAATCAAAATAAATAATAAAATAAAATAGAAATAAAATAGTAAGTTTAAAGTATATAATAACAATAAAATTGCTGACTCGAATTATATTTTGATATCTTCTATATAATTTATATTTCTCTTATCTATCTTTAGTCTGTATAGTACTTTATAATATATCTAAAGCCCTCATAATTATAGTAAGAGTGTTGTCTTTGTTATTCTCTACTAATTGTTTATATGTTAGAGTTAAAGATAATAAACTTAGTTTCTTTTTATTTTAGTTTTCATTTTCATTTATTTTTATTTTTTTGAGCTTATGATTAGAGTTAGTGTAATATCATATACTGGTACACTTGTCACAGTCACAGTCACATAGTCATAAGCCACAGAAAAGAATAAAGAAGGTTTTGGAACAATGATATTATACAGTATGTTTTATACATATTAATATATAATCTTTAGAATAGCTTAGATAAGATTTTATACAGACTAACTAGCTAGTATATATAAGGTAGACACTTTGTACTAGAAACTTCATCAACAAGGTTTTTTTGTCAACTTAACATTAAGTCCTCAATTATAATATTATACTATTGTTTAATTATTACTAGGAAGTTCTCTACTTCTACTAATACTTTTTTGATTATTTTATTTAGTCCTCTTTTAAACTCATATATAAGATATTACCTCTCATAGCTATTTTTTCTTCTTACTTTAACAATTATATATTGAATAGTTCTCCTATTATTTTAATAATTGTTTCTTAATCTAATTTTTCTATCAAATTTCCTTTCTATACTTTAGTTAAATATCCTCTCATATATTCTAAGTACTTAGCATATCTTGTTTGCTTTTATTTCTCCTTTTATTTTTATTGTAATATATAATCTGCAATTATTGATAACTACCACTTTTTCTGTCTAAATATTAAAGAGTATTAGTATTGCCACTTTTATTTCTTCTCTTTATTTTTCTTATTACTATTGTATTTTTGTTATAGTGACTGATAAAAGTTTGTGATATTACAGAGTTTGCTTTAGAAAACCTAAGCTAATATTAACAACTACATTAAAAATAGAGCTTATCTTCAGAAAACCTAAGAAAATGGAATGAGATTTCCAAAAGGTGATAGCTATTCTAAATACTCAAAATTTTCCATTCCAATTATATAGAACAGTAATAGTCTAAGCTTGGATTGATAATATAGGTCCAAGCTAAAATAATTGAATAATAAAAGCATTGAGAATATTATCCAAAATCAGTAGAACTTATCAGATAATAATTAGTGGTATGGGAGACAATTATAAGAATAGTATTACAACTTGAAGATCTTAATATTAGTTAATAAGAAGAATCTTATATTGGGTTAACACAAGAGAACTTAATAGAAAACTCTCTGTAAGATCATCTACCTCATATATCTTAAACTACATATATCTTAAACTACTGGTCTATGCACTACTACTTTAAACCTACCCTAAATGACTATGTATTTGTCTTAAGATCAATATATGTATAACATATTGTATAATGTCATTTCTTCTAGAATATTATGATCTTGATCTTAGCTCAGGTTACAACTTAGGCAAAGACTTGAGTAAGAGTGAAGGAAATGATCAATTGGTAAAGCATAAGAATATAGAAATGTATCTACACTCTATATACCTATAGACTATAAGGAAACTATATATCTATAATAATATAATATATAAGAATAATATGAGGAGTTAATGAGGAAACAATACCTACTATATGAGGTGCTAACTGATACAACCTATGGTACAACCAATCATTGCATTATACTCTAGATTCTACAAGACATAATGAAATCATGCTAAGGATACAAGAAGATGATCATAACACAGAATCTTCTACCATTTTTATCATGGCACATAGTCATGTGGCAGTGTGACAGTAACATGTAATGTCACCAAACCCTAACCCTAGTTAAAAATAGGAAATGGAAAATGAAATTGAAAAGAACAATAAAACTAAGAAAAAAAATAAAATAGAGTATAATCCTTATATTTTTAACAAGCAGTAAGAGAGTGCTTGGAGCTTAATAGGTTTTGGTGTTGGTTGTAGACCAACTCTACTAGTGGTAGTAGGAAGTAGTAGGATTTGGATAAGCAAATACCACAGGCTTTAATAGTAGTTTCAGAACTAAGTCCTCTTATATCTACCCCCTCAAGATTACTATAATTCAAAGTAATAGAAATTGACTAAAACTTGATCTGCTCAAAGTCTGTTGCTCATATGAACTGTAGTATATAGGGATTTATATCATAAAACTCTGTTACCTTCTCTTATCAAAAGATATCTAATGTATTCTTCAAAGAGTTCACCTCAAGTTTGAAATCTTTCTACTTAATAAGATACTAATATCATTTGCAGTGCCAACAACTGTCCAGAACTCTCTCTACTTCCTATTCCTCCTTTCTATCCACTACTATGAAGTCTAGTAGTAGCAGTATATATTATTCTGGGTTGGGGTCTTCAGCAGCAGTAGTAAGTTTGACTATGTGAAATACTAGGTAAAGAAGATAGAGATAGCTTTAGTCTATATAATATTAGGCCTACTTTTTTCTCCACAGTATATTTTCCCAAATACTGATGAGATAGCTTAGTGAATGGATATATAGTATAAATGTCCATTGAGTTCAAATATATCTTGTTACTAGAGTTTAGATAGAGGTAGGTATGTAGCATCTGTTATAGTATAGGATCATATCTTCCTGAGATTTGCAAATAACAGTCTTGGATTTATCCAGTACAGTCTTTATTTGTCCTATAAACTATGTTACCTCTTCTAGCTTTGATTTCTTCTGATAAAGCTTGAAGTACATTTGTAAGAAGTATCCATATCAAAGAGGAAAGAGAGCTGCTAAGTAGATAAGTGTGAGTAATTGTTATACTGGAATTTAGCCAAAGGGAGAAGGTAATGTCAGTTATCTTATCTTTCATCCACAAATAGCTGGATGTCAAAACTGCGAGAAGTAGACTTATTTTTTTCTATTTTCTTTTCTATTCATTTTATGGTATTTCTATTTTTAGAACTAGTGTTAGGGTTAGAATGACGAGATCACATGGTCACATGACAAGTCACAAACCACATGATAAATAGAAGGATATAGAAGGTTCTGGAAAAGATGACGTTATACCACATACAATACACATGGTCATTTAGGGTAGACTTAGAAATAGCTCGTATGGACCATTAGGTATTAGTATATAAGATAGACAATCTTGTACAGAGTTCTCTATCGAGTTCTCTTGTGTAAACCCTATACAAGGTTCTTTTTTTGTCTGGCACTAAGAACTTAAGTCGTAACACTGGAGGTGCTAGTCTAGCTCTTGATTAACTCTTTCTATTTGTCCATTAGTTTATAGATGCCAGGAAGTAGAAGATATGAGTTTATTTGTAAATAAGGTAGCAAATTAAGATCACTAGTCAGAGACAACATATGTAAAGAGGCCATTAAGCTTCTACACATTGTATAGGAAGAGTTGGACCACTCTTTTAGTACCCACTGACTGTAGTGTGGTGGGATAAAGTACACTGTTTTGGATACTAAGTCCACTACTAACATTACTGCATTAAACCCTATAGACTCTAGAAGTTCTACAATAAAGTCAATACTGATTATTTCCTACTATATATTTGAAATGGTAAGAGAATACAGTTTACCAATAGATAGATATTGAATGGACTTGGTCCTTACACAAAGATCACAGATATTGACATATTGACCAATATATCTTGATATTTGAGACCACTAATAATTCTGTAACACTAGCTCTAAAGTCTTCTATTATCTTGTATACCCTACTATTTTTGAGTTGTGATGAAGAAACAATATATGGTGGTGGAGATCTAGGGCATTAGAAATATATATCTTACCTTGGTATAAAAGCAAACCATTACTTTCAAACCACTCTGTGGTATGTACAAACTTTGTAGATAAGTATTGGAGCTCTTGTATAGCTTTGGCCATAGGTTCCCTCTTCTTGCTTTTCCAACCAATTTCCCTAGAATATATCTCTTAGTAATGTCTTCTCTTCACTTTCAACTACTACTCCTTCCAAAACTCAAACAGTAAGAAACTCCAGTTTGATCAGAACTATATCCTTATTGTTGTGGGATCTAGTATTATGATTTAGCCTCTGAGACAATGTATCACTTATCTATTAACTAGTCAGGATGGTGATACAACTTAAATTCAAACCTACCAAGATACAACAACCACTGTACTTGTCTGTAATTTAGCTTCTTTGTGGTTATAAAATACTTTAAGCTTTTGTAGTCTATCCAAATCTCTACCAGAGCTTCTATACTTTCTAGGAAGTATCTCTATTCCTCCAGAGCTCAAATGACTGCTAGTATTTTCTTGTTATAAATCTCATAGTTATACTCTATTGTAGATGGAGATTTTCTGAAGAATATGACCAGGTGCTACTTATTGCTCTCCATGGATTACTAAGACAAAACTGCCTCAGTTACAAGGTTCAAGATATCTGCTTTGACCTTACATAGTGTAGAAGTATCTGGGAAAACCAGAACTAGGATAGTGATAATAGCTATCTTTAATATAACAAAGACACATTCTTGTTCTTATTCCCAAGTCTAAGTAGTGTTATTGCTAGTGATATCAAAGAAAGGGCAAGCTATGTCTGAAAAGCCATAGAAAAACCTACAATAAAAGTTTATAAATCCTTTTTATGTTTGCATGTCCATACAATTACATGGGATAGGCTAGTTATAGACTCCAACTACCTTAATAGAATTCATTGCCATTTGATCTTCCAAGATTACTAGTCCAAGGTACTCAATCTGCAACTTGTCAAACTCACACTTCTCAGAATGCAAAAACAACTTGTGTCTGACTAAGACTTCAAGAACCTTGTGTATAGCCTTTCAATAATCTTCCAAAAGCCAAGTAAGGATATGTTAGAGTTATCAATAAGAGAATTAATTGATTTAGTTTTCCTTTTCCTTTTATTATTTCTTTTTTTTTCTTTTTCCTTCTTCTTTCTTTATAAAACTTAGATAAAAAGTGGAATATAACATCATATAACACAGAGAAAGTCATAAAATATTCTGGAACAAATAACATCATACATCATAATCACAGTATATTGACCTCAAAGTACATAGCCTCTAGGATAGACTAGTTATAGCATGTGTATAGAACATAGTCTGCAGTATATAAGATTAAATAATTTGTACTGGGAACTCTATTGAGTTCTCTTATTTACTTAATATAAGAGTAGTCTTTTGTTCTAGTTCTTTAGACCTAAGTTTTAATAAGATAAAAATGTCATCTAAATAGACTATCATGATTCCATAAGCTATGAAATTCTAAAAACATTTATTTATTATAGTTTAGAATATAGCAAGACTGTTAGTCATGCCAAAGAACATTACCAGAAGGTCAAAAAGACTGCAGTTAGTATAGAAAAAAATCTTCTATCTATTTCTAAGCTTAATACAGATATTATTAAATTTCTAATACATATATAATTTGGTAAAGTATCAAGTATCTTGGATTTTAAATACTAGCTCAGAGATTAGTAGAAGAGGATACCAATTTTTTACTATGACAGCATTGAGAGTTTTATAATCTTGAACTAACTGCAGAAAACTTTCTTCTTAATAAAAAAAACTAGTACAGCCATCAAGAACTTGGAGAGATAAATATAACCAGTATGAAAATTTTTAGTAAGGAATAAATTAAGCTCCAACTACTCTGCTAGTAACAGAAGGTAAATTCTTGAAATTTTGAGCTTTATATTGGGCACCAGTTAAATAGTGTGATTTTATCAGTAGTAGTCAGGAAGAATATTAAAGTCTTCTTTGACAAATACTAACTCAAAGTTTTAAATATACAATAGGAGTTATGGGGTATTCCTTAATA
>Ga0157364_1001510_pt1 | contig 19931 bp, 9 predicted proteins | sample AttsexASBM2_FD_111476 | JGI IMG/M metagenome (GOLD analysis project Ga0157364, IMG submission 111476) | Fungus gardens microbial communities from leaf cutter ant in Ribeirão Preto, State of São Paulo, Brazil - Atta sexdens ASBM2 | ecosystem: Host-associated > Fungi > Mycelium > Unclassified ...
CAGCTGGTGCTTCGTATTCAAAAGTAATGTATCTAACATAAATGGTCTTATTTCCAATTTTATTACACACGCACACACACACGCACACACACACACACGCACACACACATACACACACGCACACACACACACGCACACACACACACACACAAAGATTTCAGAATAAAACATCGAGATTTATCAAGAAATATCGCTATGTAATATTCTTATGCCACGCTGGCTTTAAGACTGAGGAACATGATTTAGAATGCCGAAAAACAATACAGAATTAAATTCAGATATAATAATTTGAACGCTCTTACAAGAACTCACCATTTACCATTTATCTATTCTTTGATGATAAGATTTTCTTGAAATTGTAAGTCATTCGAATTATAATTCAAACATTATCAAGATGCCTAAAGCCAGCGCTATTATTCGATAGAATATTTGGCATGCTTTCAGTCATGTACGACAATGTGTGTGATTAATATTTAAAGCAAATAAATATATATTCATCATAAATAATTTTATAGAAAGTCTTAAGAGAAAGAAATTCTTTAAGTGTCCTGCTTCGGAGATCTAAGATTTTTGACATTCAATGAACAAGATAATATCATTTAGAGATACAAGTCGACAAAATTCTATCTTTCTCGACATTCAATGAATAAAATAGAACATTTGTATCATCAATTTGTATCATCAAGTACTCTAAGTTTCATTGTAAGTTATTTCAACGTGGCAGCTAATAAACGTTATTCTAACGACGATCGAAGAATCATGTAATCTGGACGGATCTTGGTACCTAATCACAACACTAAGTTAATTCACTTGAATGCATAAGTACTTTTTTTTTAAACCCTACTTTAAACAGGAGGTAAACGATTATAAGTTGCATAGCTTTTTACGCAACAACCTGAAACGAAAAAGCAAATGGCAAGTACAATGACCAATATACCGATAAATATATAAGCACGTAGCAGCGGGAATCTGTCTGGTAACCACAGAATTGTGAATTCAACGGTCTTCTCTTGAGTATCTGCAATATATATATATATATACACACACAGACTGATGTAATTATAACCGATAATAAATCTCGAGAAATTTAACATATTGAAAAATCTATACCTATATACGCAAGTCCGTAACCCATGTGTGGCGTACCCATTCTATAGGAACAGGTGGGTATTTGTATTTCGTGAATATCTCCTACATCCATTCTTAATTGGTACAGAAGCGTTTCATAAGGTGACAAAATCCAAACATCGCTTAATTGATCTGTCGCCGTGTCCAGACTTATTTGCATCGCTTTGTGTTCATGCGCAGTAAAAATGACTTGCGGCGATAACTCTTTGATTACCTATAAGATCAGACAGTGATAATTCAAGATAATACAGGATAAATCATCAGGAGTTTCTCTTATTTTATAATAAAAAGTACATTTTGTACGAAACTTCCAGGCGTAAACAGCAAAGGTACATGGCTAAGAATAACATTAGTCGTATTCCTTTCCGCGTAATCATTAAGAAATGCATCCTTCGGCGCTTCCGGCATCGTGCGTGTCAATCTATTTACCTAAAACAAAATATTTACCAATTTATCTTATAAACATACAAAGATATCTAGAAGAGATTATATCTAGAAAATTTGCATTTACTTTGAAAAAGGTAACGGTCTTGTACACTAAAGTGTCTGGCTGAGTATATGCGAAATTAAATCTCTTGTGAATGTTGGGAGAAACACGATCGTTCTCACCTCCAATATCATTGTCGCCTGGTAAATAAATTTTCTAAAAAAAAGACAAGACTAGCAATGAAACATAGTTTTCACAAGAAAGGAGAAAAGAAAATTATGTAATTAAAGTAAAATACCATTATGTCATCTGGCATCGAAAATATTGAATCTAATCTTCTCTTGTACTTTTCAAAATCTTCTGCATTAGCTATATGACCTTCATCCATAAGATCACCTAAGAAGGCAATAACGTGCGGCTGAGAAAATTTTAATGCTCTCGAGAAAGTCTTCTCTAAATACCTGTGCAACAAATTACAATCTGTAAGGCTTTCTATTCATTACATCTATTGATTACAATAAAATTACTAGATGTTTTGCTGATCATACCTATCACTATCCCATCTTGCTATCCATGAACCAAAGTAATTCTCATATTTTTCCCCGAGTATTTGAGGATCTGCGACAAGAAGAATCTTGACGCACTCGGAACATTCACGCATGGTCCACTTGAGCTTTTGTACTTCATATACGAGAAATTCATTGTAAAATATTGTCACAAGAACTATGATACCAATTGATATTACTCTGTGCTTCAACCTGTTTAATATAAATTATTAATCATTTATAATTTTATTTTTTATACATTATATTGAAAAGTAACTCTTAGATCTTGTAACTGTTGCAAAACAAAGACAACAGTCATTGCTAGTCACTTTATATAATCACGATCCATTTTATATCAATTGATAAAATGTTTAAACAATATAAATAAAACAATCTTTTTTAAATTAAATTTTGTTTAATATATTTCTTTATTATTAATAACTTAATTTTACTATCTTATCTTACTATAACTCATTTTACTAACAAATTTTTCATCAAATCAAGTATTTATTTGAGATAATTCACAGAGCAGATTTTAATTTTCTGTTTTGTAAAAAATAATCGTTTATTTGAACTCGAATGTAATGTTTTTGAACGATTATTACATACACTTGTTAGACAATTGCATAAAAAAATTACCTATTTCGTCGTAACATTTCTCCGTAACTTACAACATTCTACAACGCTGATTAAAAAAACTCAATGACGCAGTCTTGAGTTCGTTCATCGGTATATTACGGTTGATATCATCAGCTTTAATAGCAACTAGATCGTTGGCACAGTGTGATGACGAGAGGTTAAATGGTCATGTACACACACAAGATGAATTTAACTTTTTATTCTATCTTATCGCTATTGATCCCTGAAACCTTCGAATACAAAGTTGCATTCTTATATAATTAATTATCGTGCAATGATCGGTACGCACCGTAATCACTTAAAAAAAAAAGAGAATTGTTTACTATACGCTACATATTCAGATCAGGTTATGTTCCATTATTCACTACTACTTACTAGTTGCCAATGTAAATACTTGGACACCTTTTCAACAGCTTAGTGTGTTGGTGACTGTCAATGCGTGAATTGTCAATTGGATATAAGAATAATAAATATACAGAAAATAAAAATTATCAACATTATAACTTTATCACTTAAATTTTGATTAATTAACTATTTACTATTCAACGTTGAAAAAATATATCAAAAATATCTGACAAAATTTTTTCAACAAAGCTTTATTTCCAAGAAAATCAACTTTGTAATTAAAAGAAATAAAAGAAACTTTTTTAAAACTTAATCATACATGTGTGTAATAAAAAATGTTAAAGAATAATAACTTCAATATAAATGACAAAATTTAATTTTTAGTCATCCGTTTGTATAATATCTATAAGAAAACTAAAACTTATTGTATGAAATGATCTTATTTTAATACTTTTCTTTTTCATATAAAATTGTTCTTTTCTCGATGCCATCAATAATATTATATCTTTTAAGCTTGTAAAATTAAATTAAAGCAGAATATACCAACAATATATTAATATATGTATATCTTACAATTAAAATCGATTCACTTTTTATTAATTAGCCGTCGTTAATACCGTTATTATTGAGGTGTACCGAATTAATTATTTTACGAAAACTGTTTCAATTGGGGGGCCCTCCTCGTCAGTAGTCGGCCCTGGCCACAACATATGCGAGTGTTTACATGCGCCGTCCGCAGCTCGCTTCCGCCCATCCACGACATCCACCGACTACCAGTACACCTCAGTACACCTACGCGTTTGTATAAGTTTCATTTTTTCAGGCTCCTATTGGAGAGCAAGGACGACGGCAACGACGACAACGTGTATCAAGTGAGAACGCGTGATCTCTATGAGAGAACGCGCAGTTTAGTGAAACGAGAAAGAGAAAGAAATACAAAATCCACCGTAGCGTCGTGCGATCGCCGTAACGATGGGTAGCTACGCGAGCAGGATCGCGTCAATGTCGAATCTAGCCGTGCACAACGTCTACCGGGGTTGCAAGCGAAAATACATAGAAGAGTATGACTGTGATTCTGAGTCCGATTACATCGAGCGGACGCTGCACACACCGAAAAAGTAAGATCGCTCGGCCGGATTTATCTCGGGCATTTTATCTCCCTTTGCTTCTTTACTGTTCGACGACAATTATCATTTTATCGCATAGAGTTTTTGTATTTAAATCTCATATTCCATTTATAGGAGAAAATTATTGACAACGGCGCAGTACATATACAAGACCCTGTTTCAAGAGGAGAAAGGCAGTGACATAACTGTTCTCATACTTGGACGTGCATGGAGATTGCATAAAGTTTATATTAGTCAGGTATGAGTCATTCCTATGTGAACTCCCTCTCTCGATGTCTTTCTTAGGTCACGAAATTTCAATAACAGATCTTTCGATATGAATTTAACTCTTGGTAACTGATAGTGAGTCTATCGGATCCACTTAATTGTAAATCTCTTTGTAAAAAATGTTCAGCAATTTAATTTTTTTTGTTACATTTCCAAATTCCAGATTATTAAGATTTAAACTTAGTATTGATTTTTTAAAATACGAATTATATTATTTTAATTCTTTAATTTTAATTAATGTCTTTTAATTAACATTTAAATTAAATGGATTTTATGGATCCAGTGTCAGTAATTGTATTATATTTTGGCGTCAACATTTGAGATGTTAAATATTCAATTAAAATTTGTCATTATTCCATTCCGTTTGTCTGCTATAGCTCTTTGTGTTTTAACGTTAAATATCTTTGGAAACAAGTAGAAGTCTTGTAGAAATTTAAATTTTATTAAAATAAAATTTATTTGGAATTAAAAAAAGAAATAAAATTTTTTTTTGTTTTGCAATTATTGTTTGCAAAGTTATACATTTTAGCTTATAATATTAAATTCTTTGTTGTTGCTGATATAATATTAATGTAGTTCTAATATTTTTATACACACATATATATATATATATATATTTATTATATATATTTTTATTATAAGATAAAATATATAGATTTTAAATTAGTCGAAGAATCTGTTTTTAAATTTATGTCATAATTTTAATTATATTTTTTTAATGTCACGATATATAAGTTTAGAACAATGTATATAAAAAAATTTATTTTTTTTAGAGTCCATATTTTGCTAGCATGTTTTCTGGTTCTTGGAAGGAAGCTAACGAAAAAGTCATCAGTGTTGAAATTACAGATCCTAATATTACAATAAATTGTAAGAGCATCATATAATTAAATATTGAAATTAATCTTATGCTGTATAAAAATTAAAAATAATAGATGAGAAGATATATATTACATTATCGAGAAATAATATCTAAAATTATTCCAGCATTATCTATTGTATTGGGCTCATTGTATCAAGACGAAGTCAGTTTGGAGCCAAAAGAAGTGGTTTCTATCCTGGCAACTTCTACCTTGTTTCAATTACAAGGCTTAATAGACGAGTGTGTAGACATAATGATAGAAACTACAAATAGCGAGACTGTTGTATCATATTATAATGCAGCTGTGTCGTATGGTGTGCCTACTGTGAAAGCAGCTGCGAAACGTTGGCTGGAGGTCAATCTATTGGGTTACGGATGGCGACATCCATCCTTTCTGAAAGAAATTTCACCAGATCTGATGACAGAATTAGTGACCAGTCCTGATTTAGTTGTTTTGCAAACAGAATTTTGCATATACATGATGTTACGCTTATGGTATGTTTAATGTGCATGACATCTATATTTTGCTTCTAAAACAATAAAATCATCGTGTTTCTTCTATATATAATTGTACATGATTGCTGTATATTATTACGCAGGTTATTTGCACATATACATAACTACGAGGAAACACTAAAGATTGACGAATATTTCAAAAACCACAAGTGGACTGAACCATTTTTAACAACTGAAGAAGGCAAGGAATACGCAGCACCTTTCAAAGCATTAAGGATGAAATATTTATTGTTACATGAACAAGATGATAAAATTTTATACAGTGATAATTTAATACCACCAGACTGGCTATATAGTGCTTACAGAGAACAATGGCTTCACTTACTAAGAGTGGATGGAAATAAAGACAGAGGGTAGGCTACAAATATAACTTTTTTCAATAGAAATGATATAAACAAGACTACATATTTTTTTCTCCATGTGCAGTCCAGTACAAATGACGGAAGAGGAATTTTCCAAGGAGTGCTATCGGTGTGGTAGATGTGTCGAGAAACCAGGTGAACACATTTGGAGGTGGAAGGCATTCCACTATGGGCTAGATTTACTAATGACTTTAGATACAACTAATCTGCGGATTGAAAGAAATCACAGAATAGACTGTGAGCACATCAAGGCAAACCATAAAGAGCATAAAATACTGATAAAGTAAGCTCATAAAATAGATCATTGATTAGTTAATTTAATAGTTTAACATTGAAAAATGATAACAATATAATTTTTTTTTCATTTTAGAGTTTGTCTATTTTCACTGAATGAACAACGCCAAGTGAAACATGTCCAAGACTCGCGTATGCTGAGATTACGTTTGAGAAGGAACACAGAAGTAAGTTTGCATCAACATTTAAGAGTCACGAATCCTGTTTCTAATTGTATACAATACGCAATAAATCACATGTTAATGCATCTTTTTCTCAGCATGAAATAATGGCCCTGGACAAACAGTTATGTTATCCTTTGTACATATCGGTCAACATGCAACTAGTCACTCCACTCACATTAGGACAAGAGGATACATCAACTGACATACTTTCGGATACTTAGCATTTCGAGAATGTAATGCTTTATGAACATGTAAAGATAAAGGATATGGGATCCAACTGACGCTTTGTAATATATTTTGTTTAATTATTACGAATGTTAGACGAAGTTCGTAGACACACGTTACTATTTGGCACAACACTTAAATAGGAAGAAATATGGATTTCTAGAAATCAAACTTTTTTTTTTACAGAAGATACAGAATTTACAACAGAATCCATTCTTATCGTACTCTCATTTCTAACAAATTCTTTAATTAATTTGGAATCGATTTTTTCTCAATGAAAATGTTTTATGCAGGATCTACAATAGGAGTCGTACAGTTGTGGAGTCTTAAATAAGAAAACATAGTCGATTATTCTCCTTATATTAGATTGGTAAATTTCCTACGACTTAAGATTTCACGATCGTCTATAACTCCTATTGTAGACCCTGCATAGTTTTTAAATTAGCAGTAAATAATAGACATTTAAATTTATATTTAAATAGATAATAAAATTTATATTTAAATATTGAGTCGCGAAGGAAAAGTTCTGTGGTATTTTTTAGTTCGAAATTGTATATACAATATCTTCGTTAAAAATGATCAAAATTTAAATTTAAAAGAAGGATTTTAAGCCCAACGTTACTTTGACTTTAAGCGAGACTTAAAATTCTCTCTATCTCGTTTTATAATCGAAAAGAGACAGGAACAAAGAGAGTTTTAAGCCTCGCTTAAAATAACGTTGATGCAATCGGGCTTCAGAGTTTGAAATTTCTACTTTCGAATAATTACTATATTCTTTTAATTTATGTGAGTTTTGTAATTTTTACATATAGAAAATTACGAGCTGAAACAAATTAAAAATTTTCTTTGCACTTTATAGATCTGTAACGTGTCCCAAAAAAATTTGAGCAAATTTTCGACTAACTATCGTGAAAGTTTGAAGCTTTCCCTACAAAATTTTTTTTTTTTTTAATGTTCTTGCGATTTGTTCCTGAATTACTCGGGTAAATAAAAAGGAGCATTCTAACCTTGATTGCTCATAACTTCATTAAAAATCATCATACTAAAAAGTCATAATAAAAAAAAAACAGATTCTTAAAGCTGAAACGTTGCTTTGTCGAGTAATACAATTGCCATAAATGATATTACTGTTCTTGTAACTTGTTACTGTTATTGTACAATGGAAAGAAAAATAATCAGTCATATTTTTAGTTCAAATTTATATATACCTATTCTATTTTTTTATTTAAATTGACAATTATATCACTATAAGAATATGATTTTTTAACTGCAATATGATGATTTTTAACGGAGCAATCAAAATCAAAATGCTTTTTTATTTAATGTAATTTGATAACAAAAAGTCATAGAAACATTTTTTTTAAATGAACTTTTAGGAAAAACTTTAAGCTTTTACGTCATATAGTCGAAAATTTCGCAACGAAAATTCTGTATATAATTTTGAGCTAACAAAATAGAACTTTTCCTCTGATCTAATAAATAATAAAATCTTACTTTTACAATAATTTCAAATAGTCTTTAGCAAAATTTCTATATTATGTGTCACATAAAGATATAGATAATAATATTTAAAATTGTGGAAAGTTTTAAATATGCAATTCTATATATTTTAGAAAATAATCATCTTTCAAATTGCTAAAGAATCATTAAAAAATAACACGATAGAAATGGAATTTTGACATACATTTGTATATCTATGTACAGTAATGCATTTGATACGATTAACGCATTTAATGTAGTTCACATTAATTATAGTGGTCATTCCAACAAGCTTTAATTTCACTAGATTTTAATTCTTTTTTCATATATACTGAGAGACATATTGTGATGCATAACAATGCTATTAAGTGCTATTTTAAAGCGGTCGTTCATTGGCACATTTTGACTGATTAAATTGCATCAGTAATAAATCTGATAAAGCAATGCATAATCAAAATTTCTTTCTGACAATGCATAATTAAAATTTCGTTCATTTAATATCGAACTTGATCCATTTTTTGTAATTAATTTGTACACAATTTCGTAATGCCAAATAGTTCTATTAGAATGCCATTATAAGATTTTTTTTCGATGTTCATTGACTTTGGCTGTAGCCATATCCTGTCCCTATTTTTTTTCCCATAGTCGAATATAACAAGAAATGAAGAAATTAAAGTTAATTGATATCGAAAGAAAAAAATTTTGAGCGTTTATCGAGATCGGCAGATTAGCAAATGAAAAGTTAGTTATTGACACACATTTTTAATTTGCAATAATTTACGCTTCATTAACGATCTAATTTATTTGCAAGACTTCCCATCTCGTACACCTAACATTATTAGCAGTATTAGATTTTTATTTACATATTCAAAGTTTTATAAAGAATTTGAAAGATTTCTGTTTTTACATCCTTTATTTGTAAGAAAACAGAAAAAGAAAAATATTTAATTTGAACACATTGTTTAGGATCAAACGCTCTTCCGTCTTCCTATCAGTAAAGAGTTATCTTCGATTCTGGTGCCTTTTTAATATTTAAAATGGACGAAACTAATGCGTATGTGTGAACTAACTTTTATAATGCGCATAAGATAATTTTGTAGCATTTTCTTTTTGTAAAAGGTTTTTTTTTTTACTACGACAACTGTTAGGTGAAATTAATAAAAATATAATACACTTTACATAATTTCTCTTACCTACCTTTATAAAATGATCCTTGCAGTACTTGTACGAAAGGTATAAAATAACATAATCAATTTATCAGTAATACTTTTTTATACATAAATTTTGGAATTGAATATCGTTTTGTTAGCCTCAATCGCTACTTTTTACGAAAAGTAACGATTATGACAAAATACGTATGTAACTAAAGGAAGATGTTATTGCATGAAGAAACACATTACTTTTATTAATCATTCAACACTTTATTATTGGCAGAATACTTTTTTCTCTTTCTCTCTGTACATGATATATGATATTGTAATGTCGGTAATCATTACGAATATTTCAATGAGGTTTGAGATTCACGCATTCTTTCGATACGTGTCGCAGGCAATGGTAGTCATGGAAAAAATGTTGGAATTTTCTAAATTTATTTTTAAAAGATAATGCACTATTGAAGCCGATCTCAATATAATAATCATTAATTTCGCACGTAATTCAAAGTGCAACATTTTGATGAGGTTTTTACTTCAGCTTGAAAACAGCGACCTATAATTAAAAAATTCTCTTATAACATATTTTTAAAATATACATAATATATTTTATGTTACAATATTATATAATAGCAGAAAGAATCTTGAAAGGACTATCTCCTCGGCCTTTTTTGTAGGATCATCGAAACTCTCTATTACCGCAACATTCATTTTAGTACATGCTATTAAAAATCCATTGAAGATTACTACTAAGTATTCATTATAAGGTTAGTGAATACTTCCCCTCAATGAAAGAACGATTTCATTAAAGTGTCTAAAAATTTAGATAGATACAAATGTGAATATATATATATATAATTTTGTTGAACTATCAAAATAATTATGTAGGAAACTCAAACATGATTTAGCAATTAGTTTAAGCGTACGTAATTATTTTGATATTTTTAAATAATTTGAAATTTTTAGATATTTTAACAAAACCATTCTTTCTGTGGATATCTAATGTTAAAATGGATGGTGACAGTAATGTGTGAATTTTCCACGAAAAAGGTCAAGACAACCGCACTTAGACTTCTCTTTCTGATAAAAACTATGTGTCGCTACTTTCAAGATACAACAGCTATTTTTATATTAACTGTAGACTCATGTTTTCTGTTCTATAATGCAACAATAACTTTTATTTTTTTTTCTTTTTAGTCAATAAAATGCGGTAGAGTATTATCTGATCATTCGGCAACTGCAATATTTTTTTCACTTGAACAAGATCGCGAAATTAATGTTCTCGCTCATGCAAGAAATATATCACGCGAGCAATTCCGTAATAATTGTGATGACTGTTTTATATACAATTTTCAATGCAATGTATGTAATTGCAGAATATTTATACTTTCGTATGATATGATATACTACCTTTGAAATATAATCCCAATCATATGGCGATGTTTTCAATCGTTTACAATGCGGCTATTATTGCGACATGTATCAAAAAAATACAAGCGAATTGTCTCAACAACAAGAACTCCGCATTTCTTTCAATTGTCTGAGCTCATCCCGAATGAGAGATTGAATAAAATCAATCTCGAAATGACAAAAAAGAGAGCTCTTTTTGGAAGAAAATTTCTTACTGTCAGATTTGCGTATAAAATCAAATTGCAAATATATAAATAAATATATCTATTATTAAAATGATAGGAAACATAAAACAGTATTCAATAACATTGACGCAGAAAAAAATTTTGTCGCATTCATATTTTAGTACTGTCTTTCTTATACGCAAATATTATATTTATTTAAGAAAATATAAAATCTTGAAGAAAAGGTACTCAAATCTACTCGAGACTCGATGTTAATATCATAACTGATTTTTTATGCAAACCTAACAACAAAAAGTTTATCTCGTTCTAATTATTTTATAACAGTAAAGAAGGAGAGGAATCGTAGATATAGAAATGAACAATCCATTTGGTGTCAAATTTAAGAATTAATGCAGTTAATCACGTAATTTTAGTGTTAATTATATCAGAATAGTCTCTGGAAAAAACATAATTTATATTAATTTATAATTTGACAATGCCAGAATCGAAATCGAATTTGTACCCCCGCTGAGTCCTCTCTTTCTTCTACGTTTTTCCTTTTCGTTTCCAATCTTATCGATATCATATCACGTTTGTCACGGTTGTTGTCACATTTGCACTCTAACAATAATTATTAGCAGTATTATTTGTAACAATGAGTCGGTAATGTACGTACTAACAATAATTATAATAATAATAGTAATAGTAGTGATGGTAATAGTACCCAGTAAACAAACTGTCCGCAGTATAGTAGCAGATTGATAGCAAATTCAATTGGAAATTGTTAGCGAATTGGCATTACCTAAGTTCGCACTAGTTTTGTATTTTATCAACTAAATCTGCTGACGTAACTAGATAAATCGGTGGCAGAAATTAAGTAAAATCTTTTAAATACTTTAATTGTGTTTTCAATATGCAATAAATTATAATAAAGTAAATCAACATCTGCTTGATTTCAGCTGTCAATCTGCCATATATGTTATTGAGTATTGCTATAATTCTGTCTTTCTATTATCGTTTTGCCAGCAGTATTGGGTATGCCAGATCCGTAACTTTTTTACCAACAAAATTTGCAAATTGGCAGAATTTGTTTTCGTGACAGACTGTTTAGTAGCGGCTCATATATCAATGATGATAATGGCAACGACAGGATGTAACAGCGGTATTATAAAGATAAAGATGATCGCTTTGTAGAACTGCTATAATGCGTAGTTTATATTGATCAAGCTTGCCTACTTCATCTAATTTCTTTTCATATTTTTTCAATAATCCATCTACTTTCTCATATGTTATATGTTATTGCTCATTCGTTATGTTTGCCGGCTGCTGTATATATGTTGCCATTATTATTACTATTATTATTAGCATCAGTATTATAGAGGATGTTCGATTGTTACAAATTTAAGCGCATGATAGTTGCTGTAAAATGTTCTATTCTCTTAAAAATATCATGAATAATTTCTAAGTTGTAAAAAGAAATTTAATGAATTTTTCAAATGAAATATTCCTTATTTTTAAGAATTTTTTTCATATTTAAAAATTTTCAAACTTCTCCAGATTTTCTAAGTTTTCTTCAAAAATTACAGAATAAGAAATCTTAGAATATTAAAAAAATTATAACGTGAAATATAAAAAAAAAATCTGAGAAGTCTTCTAAAAAATTGTAAAATTTATATGAAAGTTCTTTCAAAATTATGCGAAAAATTTTAAGAAAATTTTTTATCAAGATTATTTCAATTTGAAGTATGGTAACATAACTTTTTAAAATTATGAAAAGAATGTAATATCTTAAATTTCGCCAATGAAAGAATTTTGTCAATGAAAGTTTCAGTTTCCGACTGAGACTATCGTCCACCATAATGCATTTTCATTACCGAACATCCTATATTTACCGAAGACTTATTTATTACCGAACACTTCTCCCTTCTATCAATCGCGATCAAAAGAGCAACAACGAATTATTAAGGACCGATTTTCCCAACATCGATCAACTGATTTCTTTGTCTATATTGCAATCAACATGCGCGTTCTAAAACGAGATAGAGAGATACTTATCTGATTTGATAAATTATATTATTAAACGCTTTACATGAAGGTGCAACAACCGACCCTAATTGAGCTATCGAATTTAGCATTACGCTCAATTATTATTGCACAGACACGCACAAACATACAAAGCATTCACACAACATACAAACAGCGATTATTGTACGCTCAGGTGACTTAGGCTTAAACTGCACTTATTGCAAAGTTCTGCGAAACAGAATTCCGCGAATAATTCGTGGACACGACATCGGATCTTCAATTCTCATTAGAGCTAAATGCGAGGTCTCTCTCTTTCTCTTTCGATATATCGTCGATATGTTATATCTGTTTTACATTATCCTGTCTTTTAGTTCATTATAGAATCGTTTAAAGTTTAAGAGTTAAAGAAATGATATATCGCATCCATTCAAATTATATTTACTCAGAAAACTTGGTATCAAGTAGTATTAATTAAGTGGAGATATTGAATGAATGGTGTGAGAGCTTTAGATAAACGTAATTTTTCAAAGATAAGTTAATAAACTTTCAATAAAACAAATGTTTGTTTTATTACATCTTCATTATTTCTGTTTTTTTATTAAATTTAAAATAATTGTTAATTAAAAAAAATTATATGTAGTTATATTAAAAACTATAGTTAGATTTTTACAGATATATCTATTATATTATATATATCTAATTATATTATTATTATGTATCGTTAAGTTAAAATTCCATATTATAAACCAATAATAATTACTCAAAAGTTTTCCAAATATTATATATAATTTAATCGGAAAAACTTATGTTACATAAATTATATCACAATTAAATTATGATACGTGATAAATAATACTGAACGGATGCGACGCGGGCGCATCCCGTATTATATCCCGTTTCGTTTCGCAAACGCTACGTGTCATTGCACCTCTAAAAATAAGCATGCCTGTCAATCTCGCGTGCAATTCCATTTGGCTTATTATTTCAACGACAAAATATATTTTTATATACTTTTTTTACTTCGCGTGCATATACGTACATCATAATTAATGCGTACACACATACAGGCACACTCATGCACAGACACGCGAATGTGTTCAGCGGTAGCAGGCGAGGTGCGAAATGTGTTATCGCGATGCCGCTACTTTGTTACCGTGTATTTTACTTTTTATTGTTATTACTAATCGTAATCGTAAATTTTCATAAGATATTCATCTCTCCTGCTGCGCTCTTTTTTTATTCCGATATTGCACTTGTTGCATGTTAAAATTCGGTCGTTCTTGTACAAAAATAGACAAATTGATAGGAATTGATAGGAATGCATTCTGCAAAAAACTCACCATTTCTTTTAAACCATGAAACTTTCCAGATTTAAGAGATCGCGTAAGGTTACTGGAAAAAACTGTGATAAGTAATATTTTTTAATATTTAATAATTTTAAGAAATTTAAATAATAAATGAACTAATCGTAGAAGGGATTCCTTAATCGATTCCTCTTAATTTGTCTATGCAAAAAAATATCCGGAAATTCTCTATCTGAACAGCCAAGTCGACACAGCCGATGAATCGCGAATGAGAATCGCGCGATAAGCGTGATATCAGCGCAACATGAGAGGCGTCGGTGATCAATTCTTTTTTTCTTTTATACGCAGAGAGGCCGTGGTATCTTTTTTTACGTTTTCTCCTAGTTTTTTTTTTCTTCGCAGAGATATGTATACTACTGAAATATCGCCCTCGCGCATCTGGCAGTTATCACCGTTACGCTACGTTAATTAATCTGGCTACATTACGGACCGTTCGCAGCCGAAGATACCATTCGAGGGATCGATTAAAATCTAAAATCTCTTCATTAGCAGCGAAAATTTGAAGTTATCTACGAGAAGTTAGCTGAATGTCGTTCTTTGTCCTTCAGAACGATTATCAAAAAGGCCCTCGTGAATGCAAGTGCGCGAGAAATCGAGATTTTTTAATCTCACATTGAGATAGCCGATCTCGAGATCCCGAGAAATACAGGGGGGGGGGGGCGACGCATCGGATTCGTTGTATAATTCGAGTAGCTAGCTGCTTTGGAACAAGTGGAGGAAAAATTCAATATTCATATTGCTTGGGTGCGAAGTTTCCTTAGCGTGAAGATTGATGTGCCTTAATTGTCTGGCGCTATTTAATTAGGCCGAAAGCCGATGTAATTGTTGATAGACTTAGGTCCGTATTCATATGCCGTAGATCGATCCACGATTAATTCTCATTTCAAGCGGGCTAGATTTGTGCTAAAGATTGAACTAATCAGATTTATTAAATCGTTGTTTGAGAAGTGTTTTTCTAATGAAAGACTGATTCTCAGCTCAAATTAGATCTCAAATTGAATCGCGACTATGAATATGACCTTTAAAGTCGGAACAACGACTTTTCCCCAGCGAACGATACAGCCATTCTTTCGCAATCCATTATTTCATACTTATCCATCACAATCCATCACACTTATTACTCTAACTCATTTTGAAATCACTACGTTGCATCTAAGGTTACTTATCACTTTTAATTGAAGTATCTCTAATTATTCCAAACTCATCAATCCAAAAGTATTTTTGCTGTATCGAACCCTTATCTGAAGATCAGATGATCCATTCAACAAAGAAGATTTTTTTCGTCATCTCGCAATCTTCTTATCGGGAAAATTGTAGCTAGTAGGGAAATTGATAACAACGGTCGACTGGCGTTTGATCGATCAATATAACGGAATGAGGAGTAAATCCAAGGTATACGAACGGTCCATGCGGCGCGACGACGGGCCGGGGATGGAATCTCAGATTTTTAGGGTTTACGATTTGAAGAACAATTAGGCAGAATTAGGCTGTTGAGAGGGAGATACGAGACGGCACGATCGGGCACGATAGGAGCAGACTCGGTGTCGCCAATACGGCAGTCAGAAGGGATGCCAGTGGCAGTAGGGACGGCGTGTGGAAACTCTCGACGGAGTTGCACAGATCACTGGTACACGAGCAATATATAGCGCGCACATCGTGGGTGCCGGTCCTCATAAGGCACTCGCCATTATCCTTCTCGGCGTCCGTGATGTAACCGCAGCTACGGACGACCCTCTCTTTACCGTACACTGCAACAGTTACGGGAACGATGTTGAAATCTCTGTTTTTAAATTACTTTCGCTGCTTAGAATCTAGAATTATTTAAATGAAATTTAAATCTAAAATAGATATGATCTTTGAACCGGGAATAGTCACCTGTGGAATGATTTTTATATTCCAACAGCGAACAAATGCTCAGTCACGGTAATTTCTTTTATTGATCCGAAAATCTATATGTATTTTTTTTAACTTCATCCACTGATTTCTGTAAAAGCTTCTTTCATCAATTTCTAGTTAAATTAATCGACGATCAACTCGCAGAAGTGCCAACAACAGTTTAATATATCACAACAAATCTCCTTTCTCTTCCTCTTCTGAGACAAATTATGTTTAATTCTCACATTGACAATCGAAATGATGATTGAGTTAGCCATCGATTAATCGGAGTTGATGAAAGAGATCCTAAAAGTCTGTGATTTCACTTTACTTTTTAAGAAAATAAATACTGAATCTATTCAAATAACACTCAATTGTCGCAATAAGATCGAGATACATACGTCACTTTGATTGAAACTTGACGAAAGTTTCATTGAATTTTATGTCAATTTAACATCACTGTGACATTGCGTGTTACTTGGATATGTATAATAATCTCAGAGTTCTCAAATACTACATATATTGTGTATTATTGATTATTTTTGATTATTTTATAAGTAAAATTGTAGGACAATCAATATAATATATAATATATAATAAATGTCATTAATAATGACTTTTAAGTGAAGTTATAAAAATCATCTCAGATAATTGTTTATGTTGAAAAATTAGAAGATCATTCTTGAGTTAAATGCGCGGTTATTCATGTTTCGAACTTCATTGACGACTCAATGGACTCTTTGATTAATTCAGAATCGATAGCTTTCGAATGAAAATGCTCATAAATAATTCAATTCCTCATAATTAATCCAATCGCATTAATGCCTTTATCATAACGTTGCCCATTGAAATGACATTATTGCAATAGTATCGCATTATTTATAAAATGTATATGAGATATAGGATGATATTTGTGAGTTGCGGATCAAAGCATGCCTACTAACTTGTATAATTGATATAAACAATGTTTAATAAATAATAATTTTTTTAATATGCAGTAAATCATTACAGCTGTTATTTAAGAAATGATAATAATAAATGTGAAGTTAAATTAAAGTGAAAATTGATAAATAATGATTATTTTAAATAAATATAAAGCTTTCAGAATTTCTGTTAGGTAAAGTTTAACTTGCGTTTGTAAAAGCAAATATAGATTTCACCTTTTTGACTGATTTTTCGGCAAAGGGTAGGCTCCAAGTGACTGAGATGCTCCAGACGAGGTTGAAAGCTGCAGTTTACAGTCCCCAAAGTGTACGAATCGAATGGATCGCCACATCTGGGGTCGTACTCGCTGTTGCATTGGTAACATATTATCGCTTCACCTGAAATAACAAAAAAAAAATCGATCATCGTGCATTTGCATTTGCAATCGGATTTGCAAAAAATTATTATAAGATCGAATAAAATTGTTTCTCTCCTAAATCTCGAAATAGCTAGATATTTCTAAGATTTTCTGTGATATTTTTGCGATTTAAACAGTGGCAATTAATCTTATACATTTATATGAGAGATTACGATGAACATTTCGTGCAACCGGTTAAAATTCTCTCTTTCCCTTTGTATTTTATGAATATTTTAGTGGCTCGTATTTTAGAGAAACTTGGCCGTGATTTCTCGACAAATTCAACTAACGTTATCCGCGATGAGGATTAATCGGGAAAAGGTCTGATTCACGTTTTGCCTTTCTGTGACGTAATAACGCGCGCTCGATAGGAATCCCACGGAAATCAGGCTGATACGGCGCCAGCTGATATCGAACAGACAGGCGAAGACCTTCACTCAGCTGTCTCGTAGTTCGAAGAAACGAAGTACGAAGAAACCGAATTTTTTTCTGCCGGATATAAAATTAGATTGCACTCCCATAGAAAAGATTTTCAGATCCTATGCTATATTATTCTTCAATCTATCATCGAATACAAAATCAATATATATATATATATAAATAATCATACTTGTAATTAACAGAAGAATATTTTATTCTTAAATGGAGAATTTTTATAAAATAAAATAATCTTGGAAATCAGTACCATTTGTACCAAATATTTATGGAGCCAACATAAAAGAATCTTGTTTACATTTTGAATATTCTCTTTTAAATAAATACGAATACGTGTCTCAAACTTAAATATATCAACAGTGTTTCGTCAACAATTGAATTTTATTCAAACCGACAATTTACAATGAATTATCGTACAGTTTCATTGAAGTCAGATAATTTGCAAGTGAATTTAAGCGATTTATTTCGTTTGCATTATGCATAAATTGCATTTGTTGGTGAAGCGAGGATAAAATTTGAATGAATGGTGATTATTTGGTGGGCAAAGGTTTATTCGTTATTGATGAAATTAAATATAGAGGAGCTTAAACCCCTTATTATGAGGCGCCTAATATGAGATAATGACATTTCTGTTGACTAATAAACGCTATCTATTGGTTAAACCATGAATTTATTGTTCTTGGATTGAAAACTATTTAGTGGGAAATTCATTATTAGATCATGTTTCTAGTCATTGTAAAAAAAAGATTTTAGATGTTTTCAAGTTTCATTGAGATGAATCTTTAAATCTTATTTATTATTTAATAAGTAAATATTTGGCAATAAATTCTTTATATATGATAGAGTAAAATCGTACTAATAGAAAAAATACGGGATATATTGAATTGCTTAATTACAGAAGTTATATTTGATGATCATAAAACTGTAAGGTAAAAATCGAAATCGAATGTTCCTGGGAAAAAATCGCTCATATGTTTATTTATATGGATTTTGTCTGAATCACATATGATTATATATGATTCATTATAAATATATATATATATATATATATATATATATATATAATAAATATATATAACTTATATATAATTATAATGGATCATATATAATTATATATGAGCGATTTTTTGTCGAGTTATATAAATGTTAGGGTATTTCTAATATGAAATAACCTATGCTCATAGTGAAAATCGTTGCTAAAATATAAACGTTATTATACAATAATAAAAAGAATAATCGGAATGAACCAAGTGCCTATTTCTGCGATGTTTGATTGCAACTACCTGAAGATGAGTTCTGGATATAATCCATCATATGCTCATTTTTCACGTACGCTGGCTGTGTTTGTTTGTATTTTAGAAACATTAAATAAAGTTTTAATTGCCGTACTTTGCATTTCATTATCGATTTCTTGGGGTCTCTCATATTAAGAGCATAATTTTTTTACTTTGCGATTTGCTCATTTTTTACATTTCTTTAATTTAAAAAAAAAATAGTATTTTAATTAAATTTTACATAACATTATCTTAAAGTTTATTAAATTTCCTTCAAAATGACCTATTATTTTTTTTAATTCTATCCATAGATTTCTAGCACTTACCCAAAATGAACTCAGTATCTCATAGGAATCTTTTCTCTATGTATATACGCTATACATATATATTTAAAATATAGAAATGCACGAAAAAAAGAATAAGAGAAATAAAAATCAAAGAGAATACAAAAAAACACAATAAATAAATAATAAAAATCTACGTTGCTAATTGAAATTTCGCTCTTATTTTC
>Ga0157364_1001512_pt1 | contig 19908 bp, 13 predicted proteins | sample AttsexASBM2_FD_111476 | JGI IMG/M metagenome (GOLD analysis project Ga0157364, IMG submission 111476) | Fungus gardens microbial communities from leaf cutter ant in Ribeirão Preto, State of São Paulo, Brazil - Atta sexdens ASBM2 | ecosystem: Host-associated > Fungi > Mycelium > Unclassified ...
AAATAATTGCAGGCAAAAGCAAGTAAAGCTGAGAACTTCAGACATATTCGGCATTAACTAATACACACAATTATTATACTTCAGAACGAAAATATATGTAAATCTTAATTAAAATAAAACGTATAAAATTTTACATACAAGTTATCTCATATCATAATTTATTATTTAAATTAAATTATTATTTAAATTAAATTTCTTACTGAACAATCTATCGGATCCTTTTCTATTTGAAAACTCTTGCAAACGTAAAAAACGAGAATTAAAGCTGATAATTTCAGGCACATTCCGCATTGCTTAATAATTATTCCAAGGCGGGAGTACTTACGTCGCGAATTATGGATAATGAAAACATGCCGAGTGTGCAGGATTTTTCTCAATTAGAACGGCAATTTCGTGAACAGTTTTATGAGTTACAAAGCAATACGGTAAAATATAATGCCTATATTTACTATATTGATTAACACTCGAAGCGTACTTAACCCTTTTATGCCCAGCATACACTTGTAATATGCCCTAAATTAACATACGAAGCAATATTAATGATACACAGAGACTTATAAATATTACAGGATATTTATATAGCTGTCACAGGATATTTAGAGAATATTTAGTGCGAGTTAGATCGAGGCGACCTAAGAGGCGACTTCGATCGAACTCCGAACTCAACTTAATTAATTGTGATTAACAAATACTAGTTACTTTATCAATGTGAATAAAATAATTACTGGTTTTTTAATACATAAGAAAAAGATTGGAATGATAAATTATGCAGTCAGAATTGTGCAATTCCAATTAATCAAGTTAATTGGGATTCGGACGAAATCACCCTAAACCATTACGATACAATGTGAATTAGTATTATTATATATTATTGATAATAGATATAATCAATTTTTGTTTGTGTAATATGCGAAAATAAAGATTACGATATTAGAGAAGACAAATTATATAATTATATTAATTGTAAAATTATAAATATTATTTATAATTAATTATGATATAATTATAATATATTAATTAAAAACTCAATGAAATTAATTACCGATTAAGTTAATTGGATTGATTTATGCAAAATTATCTTTATGAAAATTATAGTTTTCATTTCGAAAAAAATATTTTTCGAATAAAAATTCTTTACTTTTAAATTTGAAAATTCGAAAATTGATTCTTAATCTCTTTTCTAAATCAAGCAAAGTAATAATATTAGAACAAGAGTTGCATCTTTTTAAAGAAGAGAATCTTTCTTGTTATTAACTTTTTGTATAGAATAAATACTAACTTTTTGTAGTAGTTTATTCAATTAATTATTAGCTATATTATGAATTATGTACATTTCGAGGACAGATTACCCTGCAGACGACGCAGAAAGAACTATTGGAAACTCGTCACGCTTTATACAGCACGGAGTTGGAGCTGGAGAAAGAGCGTAGAGTTTCTCACGAGTTAAAGATGCGTCTGAGAGCGGTCACGGAGGTGGCGAACGAATCGCAGCAACAGCAAACGAAAAATCAGGTCGAGAGTGTTCAATTGCGAATCAAGTATGATGCGATGACGAAGCAATGCGAGTCCCTGATGAGTCAAGCCGCAGTCGCGAAGACGCACGAAGCTGAGTGTAAAATAAAAATTCGAAGCTTAGAAGAGAAGCTACATCAGAGAGATACGAGCAACAAAATAATGGAGCAAGCTTTAAAGAAACTTGAATATGACAATTCGCGCATTATCGCCGCTATCGATCAGTATGTTTGACCTCGTCGTGAATAAGCCTGTCGAATATTCGCTGTACTCAACTAGAAGTTGTTAAACAAAACACTCAATCTTAAATTTTTTTAAATGAACTCTCATTCTAAAGAATGAAAGTTGAGCCAGTCTTGAAAACGAGTGGCTCAATTTTCAATTTTTAAAAGATCTCACTTTTTAGAGCGAGATTATAGAAACTTTAAAAGTTTTAGGAGTTTGCAATACTATATATAAGGTTTGTTTTTTATTGCTGCGCTGCACTAGAACTTTCTCGTTTTTGCCAAATTTCAAACATATACTGTTTCACTTTAAGTAAAAAAAGTGTATGCTAGTAACTCCAGCTGTAAAAAATAAATCTCTTAAAAATTTAATCTTACACTTGCTATATTTCTAATCTAAATCAGAATGAAATTTTAATGGCAGATTCTACGATAGATTTTTCTGCAACGATAATATTAATAAAATCAGAATTTAATCTTGTAGTTTTATAATTCATCATTTGATCTTTTAGTAAAATCGCGAAACTTAAAGAGGAGCATCGATACTTGCAGAAATCCTGCGAAGACACTATCATTCTCAACCAACGCTTACAAACTGTGGGTTTATGTACACACGCAATACATCAAAAGGACAAAGCGAAAATAAAAGAGTTGGAACATATGCTAGCTTCGATGATGATCAGGAACACAGACTCCACACAAGAATCCATAAATTACGATGCGCATTCGAAAATAGGAAATCTACACAAAGAATAACAGGACAGGATTTTATCAATAAATATACTGAAACACGTATTATATACAGGATTAATAAAAAATGTATTATAATAATCGTTTGTATATTTAAGTATAAGTTGAACAAGTTCTGATGGTACAAATGCAAACTTGCAAGATGCACATAATGACAATCAGCAAACGAAAGAGATTTGTTTATTTTTTTCTTTTATTGCAGATTCCTGTAAACGAATCTATCTCTATATATAAAATAAATCTCGTCGGAAGATAAGTCTCGCATAACTTATGCTCGTCTGTCTTTTTCCTTTTAGACCTAATAAGAAATTCTATGACTATCCGAGATATAACAAAATTGTCTCTATAAAGTTTTTGTTTAATTCGTCACAAGGCATTTTAGTTACATCAGTTAATGCTCTAGTACACTTTACGTTTTTCCTGTTAATTTTGTGAAAAAGCTATATCTGCTTAATAACAGTATAAAAACGATTGTGATACCTATACTGCTTAATCTTATTTTTTTTTCTTACTTTTAGTCATTGTATGTGATGTTGTACAGTGTGATGTATGTTTCTGTACTTTTATAGACACATGGTCCTCCGATAAAGAGAAACACACACGATGTAAATTATTGAAATATGAATTGCAGAATTTCGTGCATAAGAAATTGTATACTTCATCCCATTGCCATAAAAATTAAGTAACACGTACTTTTACACTTAACAGTGATTTTTCAATAAGAAAATCGACCATTACCCTTGATATAAGAAAACCAGAGGAGAAATTCATTTCGTGCTTAATGTATCACATGACATTTTTATCTGATTTAATAAATTATGTTGTAATAACTTTTTAACCCTAATCGATATTCGTGGATCCAGTGGATCCGGATTTTCTTTAATTGCTTAATTTATTTATAATTTTTCACAATGTATATAATTTTAAAATACATAATCTTATTCCTCGGATTTTTCAAACAAAAAAGTCATTAACTTTAAGCAAAGATATACTTTAAAGTGCATTTATTACAGTAATTTATTATAGTAAATTGGATCCGTAAATTTCAGTTAAGGAAATTTTAGAGCGAGTACCAATTAGGGTTAAGAGATACGATAGGATATAAATCACATCAATAGGATATAAATCCCGTCAACATAAACCAACGCGAAACTGTTTCACTTAAGTCCCTTTAATTATATTGAATAACAAGAAAATGTTTGCATAACAAATTGTAAAAATTGCATGAATTAACAGGTATGTACTTCCTTTCTATATAATAAAAATAAAACATTTTAATACTTTCTCCTCTGAGGGTTTCTTCGGCAAAAAAATACATTCATATAGATAATTTCCGAGTCTTTAATACGATGCGTTTCATTGTCAAGGAATAAACCCACTATACCCGATACTTGGGATGTGAAAAATTCCACAAAACATCGGTTTTGTTCGACGAAATGAACATAAGTAAATAATGATAGTAAATAGATGCGCCTCCTTGAACAATTGAAAATATTTGGGGGGTCAGAGTATAGTACAACGGGCGAGCCAACTAGGTGGCTTCCTTTGTGGTTCTGAAGCTTTCAATTGATGACCGCCGCCTTTCGGTGGGTTCGATGCCTCCTATGTAAAATAAGACAGTATTAATAGAATGCATAATATAGCGTAAAATATATTTAGTGCACAAAATCCATTGTAATCTCACGCCATTTTGTATACACTTTGTTCATAATCAGTTTAAATGTTATTTATTTATTTCCTTCTAGCAATTAATGTGTTAGTAAATGCAAACATAACACAGCATGCGTGTTATCTCATTGTGATATATTTCTTTGATTATTAAAAATAAATTACCACAAAGTTAATTGAGAATAACATAACATAAATTCAGTGTTAGACAAGCTTAGTGTAATATAATGCAAAATTAAAATGACATCTATACTGTTCAAACAAGACATTGGATCTGTTTTTCCTGCACCAAAACTATCTTTTTCGCTTTAGCTAAATATCAAATATATACTTATTTAAGTGAAATTCTAAAAATGTACACTAGTTAAATCAGATCTAATATAAATTGATATCAGATACACAAACAATAATTGAAATAAATATTGTTTTGAGTTAATGCAGATATTTGATTAACATAAAATTATATGTAGCTTTTTAATAGACATTTGCTTATTAAAACAAATTAATGAATAGAAGCCACAAATGATATATAAAACCAACGGTTTTATAAAGAGTTACCTTCTGCCAAGATAGACCAGCACCAAACACAGAGAAACAGAGACAGGAAACAAAGAAACAGTGGTTATTTTATAATACATATAAGATAAAAATGTTCAAGTGTGTATGAAAACTTACATATAATTAAGCGTATCTTTTTCTAATTTATATTATTCTAATTATTAATATCTCTATATATAGTAGTATGTTTTACATGTGTCATGGCTTTACACATTGAAACATGAATACTAATTATAGCATATTAATTGCAGAAATATGAGTACTAATTACAGAGTAATCTATATTCGGACAATCAAAATCCGTCTTAATCTCTTGAAGTATGTGATACGATTCATATTTCCTCACCAATTTCTTTTCCATTTTCGCTTTGATATCACGTGCCAGAGTATAAAAAGCCTCTTCCACATTGATACTAGATTTCGCCGAGGTTTCCATAAACTTAATGCCATATTCCACAGCCAGTTGTTCGCCTCTTTCCTTCGTCACTTGCCTCTTGTCTGTAAGCTCACATTTATTGCCTAATAACATTTTTTCTACGTCCGCTGACGCATTCTCCTCTATATTACGAATCCAGTTTTTAATGTTTTCAAAACTTTTGTCATTTGTAACGTCGTATACCAACATGATTCCCATCGCGCCACGATAGTATGCTGTAGTTATGGTGCGAAACCTTTCTTGTCCAGCGGTGTCCCTACAAGTGTAAAAAATACATCCGTTATATTACAATCTATATCATTATAATCATCTATATCATTATAATCATACGATTTTATGAGACTAAATTGCAATTATCTTGATATAACAAACAAAAAGGAAAAACATAAAGTATATTTACCATATTTGTAACTTAATTTTCTTTCCGTCCAATTCGATGGTACGAATCTTAAAGTCAATGCCTGAAATGTAGAAGGAAATAATGAATCAAGATTCCAGTTACTTTCCAAAGATATGGGGAAACGGAAAGCAGATCGAGGTCGGACAGCACGCAGCACAGGATGAATCACATTACTGTAAATGGCACAGCATAATGTGCTCTTTGTCCATTATCAAATAATATTCAGCCCGTTTTCTCGAGAGAGACACACCCCGGTCCGCGCTGCCGTAGGCAGCGATTAATAAACGTAGAAATGAGACGGAGATCGCGGGGAGGTGGGGGAGAAATGTGTACCGACACAAACGTACCGATGGTCGAGATGAACGTGGTGTTGAACGCATCCTCGGAGAATCGGAACAGCACGCAAGTCTTGCCTACGCCGGAGTCGCCGATCAGCAGCAGCTTGAATAAATAATCGTATGTCTTTGCCATTGTCGCTGCGATGGCACGGGATCGTCGCAGCCGCCGCTGAGCTTCCCCGAGCGATTATTATCGCTCACCACGAGTTCCTGGCGTTTCGCGGATGATGCTTCTTGGCGTTCGTGATGAGATCACGAATTCGCAACACCAGCTGGCCGAGTCTCTCTATCTCTCTCCTTCTCGATGTCTTCTCTTTCTCTCTCTCTCTCTCTCTCTCTCTCTCTCTCTTCACTCACCACCGAAGATATCTAACCGTCTCGTCCCCGAGACATTTGATGAGGCGCGTTCTCCTTCCTTCGATGGCGCTCGCTCTTTCGCTCTCTCCTCTCTTTCTCTCTCTCTCTCTCTCTCTCTCTCTCTCTCTCTCTGTCTCTCCTTCTCTGTCTGCTCCTGGCTCTCCCGATGGGATCTCGACTTTTGGGACACGATGACAGCACAGACGGGCGGTGACGCGTGGTTCTACCGCGCGCGAAAATCGTGAGAGAAGGAGATTCGTTCGCGTATCCCTCGTGCACGCTCGCGACCGCGCGATCGCGAATTAACAAAGCGAATTAATCGCGCAAAACATCTGTCATAAAAAAGCGGTGACAGCCGTCCGCGAACTCCGACACGATTTTGCTCCCGTGTAGTGGTCACCTTGCACCACCGAGTGCGCGTGCGCAACACGTGTTTCATCTCGCGGCGATCTTGAATTCTCAAACAGCGTCCACCTCAACTACGATGAGGATCGCAGTCTTCACAAATGATCACATATCTACAAATATTCAGACATGATAAGATCGCGAAGGAATTCTGTCGTATTTTTTGCCAGGTATTCAGAGATCATAATTCAACTTTAACTTTCTGAAGCTGATGGTGGATTTATTGGGTCCATTCAGTGGGGGTTTTACAGCAAGAAACTCAGATAACACAGGCTACTTAAGAGCTCTGTTTATTAAGATTAAGATTATTCTATTTTTCTTGATGTTCAATGAATAACAAAGATTATTCATTGAATTGAACATCAAGGATAGAATAATCAGTATAAATTGTATCTCCTAAAAGGAAAAATAGCCTGAGTTTCTTAAGACATGGATGGATTCTTAAGACACAGTATAACTCAATGAATCATTATATCCTTATTGTTTGTCGATATTAAATAAAGATAAAATGATCCACTATATTGCACTGTCATTTGTCTCTTGCTGGAAAGCACCTTGTTTTTTTCTAAAAAGAAAGCAACTGTTAATGCACAGATTTACATGTGGATGTATAGAAGTCTGTGTGTGGATGACACAGACTTTCCTTTTAGGTGCCACAAACATTATTCTATCTTTCTTGAATTCAATGAATAATAAAGATAGAAAGACACCTGTGTCGACAGTATATTAAATGTATTCATTCTTTTTTATATGAGTTATGTCATTTTGGTTCCTTGGTTTAATTAATTAGTGCCTTTTAATCAACATAAATTAAATGGATTATAGATCTAGCATTATTATAGATTTTGCCGTCAGTTTCGGAGGGTTACATTCAAGATTTTATCTAATTAATGAAATAATTATAACTATATATTTCGAAATCGCATTTAAGACAATCGTTAAAAATAAAATCGTAATGCCTCGTAACACATCGTTTCGCCTTAGAAATACTGATTAAGTAATTCCATACAAAAATAAGGAGAAATACAAACAAGATTCTTCTTTCATATCGCTTCTTTTTCTTGGATATTTTCGTCAAAGGAAATATATTAGAAACATTTGACAGAAGATAGAAAGAAACTTTATTGAAACACAAACATGTTTTACTTTCCTACATCCTCTTTCCTAGATTACATTGATTTTTTCTTTTTTCTTAGAGCGAAACATTAATACACACAATCACAAGTTTCTCGCCATCTTACTTAGTCGGAATTCTCATTAAAAAAAGCTTTAGAAATCTTAAAGACCAATATTACTTAAAATTTATTTTTTCTTAGCAAACATTTCAGATATAAATCATATAGTTTTTTAATAATCTATCAGAACTCTCATTAAAAAGCTTGTAAAATTGAAAGTTCAGGCCTTAATCAAGATTTGTTTGTTCTGGCCTTGTACATCATAAATATTTAAAATTGATTTATCTTTCTGTATTACAGCAGAGAAATCGATTTTTCTCAGCAGGGAAACCGTCATTACGTGCTATAATGTTTATTTTAATTTTCTAACTATTTGACAGGAAAAAAAAAGCGACTGGCCTTCACGTTCTTTGTGTTGAAATAATTTTTCATTCGATGATGCGATACATAGCTCTTTCTGGCTATTTTTCGAAGTCAAAAATATTTTTAAAATTAATAAATAAAAAGCTATGGCTCAGATATTAAGTAACGCTCATCCTGTACATATACACACAAGAAAAACAAACTTTTTAGAAATAAATTACATTCTCTGAGATTATGAGAAGTAATTTTACAGTTCATACAGATATCGAAGATGCGCCAGAGCATTTTTATTATATAGTAATCTTGATACGAGCTTATTTAGCAATAACATTATTGACAGCTTAATTAACAGTTAAATGCGAATATTAATTATACAGATAAATCAAATTATATTGCGCTTATGGATTATTTATAAATAAAAACTATTGAAAATAAGTTCTATATGTGAAACACACAGAACTTATTAAAATTTTAATACATTTTAAAATGATCTGTGGCTTAAAAACAATTTATACAAATATATAATAGTTATTTTACAAATTATCTGAAGTTAATATTATTAAGTATTACATTAATATTATTAATTAATAATATTATTAAATATTAATAATATTATTAAGTATTAATCATTTGTTGTCCCGGTATAATGAGTCGTCCAAAAATCCAGAAATGGAAAAATATCTTGAAAATGATTGAATATAACAAAATTTAGTAAAGTAGTTTCCAACAACTTTGCTTTTTATATATTTTTCGCCATAGTTGATCGTTAACGAGCTATCTTAGTATTTCCGAACTTTTAGTGGATTCTGTATAAATTCATAATATAATTCCAAATTTCATTCCATTTTGAGATATAAAATTTCTCCAAAAAACACGTAATTTTATAAAAGATCTTAAACTGTTTATTCTTAAACTTTACATTAAAAAAGAGGAGATTAATATTACTAATTTTTTAAATTTTCATTTATGGATATGGTAACAAATCAATTTTATATATATATATATAGAAAAATTCTTTAGTTTTTCTCTTAGAAGAAGAAAGGACAGCATATGATACACGCGTTTCTTAATATTTGTATGTGTTTAAATATAATTAAATAAAATACTTTAAGTATTTCTTGAAATTCTTCCCTCTCTTAAAATTTTTAATTATTATTAGTAAAAGATGCTTTCAAATTTCAAGAGAAAAAAAAACTTATATAATAAACTACATTAACAAAACGAAAGATCGAGGTATATGCTATAAAACCACAATCTTCACGAATTTATATTTCGAGACTTCATTTGCAGTTCAAACCGTCGATTTGTTCGTACACCCTTCAGCATCATCCGCATTTCATGTTGCTGTTTTTGCCTATAAATATTCACAATTTCATAAAATTTTATATTGAATTATTTTAAAGTTTCTTACACATAGATCTATAAGTACATTATTTAATTTAGCATTTAAATCCTTTCGTCATCATTAATCCTATAGCTTCAATAAAATTTAATAAATAAAATTTAATTAATAAAACTCAAATTATATATTTTAAGCTTATGGATAAATACACTATCTTGTAAATAAACTGTTAAAAAATAATTTTCTCTCAAATTATATATTTTAAGCTTATGGATAAATACACTATCTTGTAAATAAACTGTTATAAAATAATTTTCTTAAAATAAAAGTGATGTACCTTGAAAAAACAGTTTGTTTTTTCAGTATAAGATGCGTAGCTTCTGACTTTTTCAATTTAAATCCAAATCTGTTGTGAATCCCATCTTTAGTGTCGCTTGGTAATGGTTTCTTCTGTTCCGACTTTCTATCTTTTGAAAATGATTGGTTAGCAGCTACAAAAATGATTTATGCAAAATTATTAGCATTTATAAAAGTTGTCGACGTATGCAGAATAATAATATTATCAAATTACTGAACGCTAAATGTCTAGCTTCCAAACGTTTTTTTGCATCTACAAGCGATTCTGATTTAGCAAACATTTGCTCATGTATCCTTCCGAAATTTGGTACTTTTTTCAGCGATGATTTTTTCTCTGAAAATAAATCGGAAGTTATTAGAATATAAAATAAAATTTAAAATATAAAATACAAGCGATTTTTTATTTCATTTTACCTGATTTCTTTTCAACTGATGCAAAGGTTTTTGGTGTTTGAATTGCATTTAAGTGAATCGATGTGTTTCTGTGTATTCTTGGATTTGAGTTCTTGAAAGGAGAAATCAGCGAATTTCGAATAAATTTTGCAGTTTCAGCCTTTTTCGATTTTTGTGTTGAATTCATAACATTGTTTCTATGCTGTGCATTAGTATTATGTGACATACTCGATCGTGATCCATTCAGCTTGTTAATTGAGTTTCGTGAACTATTTGCGTTAGATGATATATCCACAAAACGCACTTTAGCTTTTTTAACGTTATCTTTCAAGACACTTAAATTCGCGTCTGTTGAACTGCGCTTTCTGCTGATCATTTGTCGTAAGTTTAGTGTCTGTGGTTGTTCTAATTCATAGGTATGGTTCTCTTGCTTCTTCTCTATCGAATTATCCTTATCGTAAGTAATGTTTAGTTTTGTGACATTTACAAGGGGAAATTGACTAATTTCTAGAGTATTATTAATATCTTTATCATCAAAAAGAGAAGGTGAAGATATATTTTCAATGTCTGTGTTTCTATCCATTGTATTAGCTAGGATAATAGATTGATTTTTATGTCTTGATCTAGTATTAAGAGAAATATTATTTACAGAACCAATAGAATCAGACAAACTATTGTTTCTTGATATCATGTGTTTCTCTCGTGGAGTGGACGACACTAAGGGTGCCTTTCCTTGTATTAATGCATTATATTTAATTCTTGATGTTCTGTTAGTGTTCGTGGTAATTCGTGGTATCCCCATACTATTACTTCTTAATTCAGAATTAGAATTTCGCTTAGATGTACCTCCAGAAACATGGTCCTCAACTGGTATTATTATTACCTTCAAATTCTTCTCATTTAAGGGAGATTTTATTTTGATCGAAGTATTTCGAGTTTTACTAGCGACCACATGTTTTTGTTTCACATTTTCGGACGATAATTTATCTAATACCACTACTGGTTCAGCCAGCACATCTTTCATTTGTGAAACCGTCAATATCTTTGTTAATTTTGGACTTAATTTTGGATTTTTAATTGATGATAAATTTTTTTCCTTGGATAAAGGAGATTTTTTTGAGCTAATTTTGGACGATTTGTCATTCTCAAGATTTGGTGTAGTATTAGGACTAGCAGAAAACGTTTTTTCCGGATTCTTTTCCCTCCGGGATGAAGATAATAATTTTAGTTTACGTGATTTTGATTTTTTCGATTTTGGAGACTTCAACATTATTTTCGGAGATTTTGAGAATTTACGTGAAATTAAATTTAAGCTAGATTTCTTGCGATTATTTTTTGTTGCTGATGATGTCGATGCAATTTTATCGGACTTGGAACTATCTAGCGTGTTCTTTTTGCTCTTTCGTGATTTCTTATTATGAGAATCACTATCTGATTTTTCTAAACTCTCCTCAGAATCCTCATCTGCAACAAGAGATAACTTTCGTGGACTCTTAAATAGTTTCGGTACAGTTATTGAGTGTGTCTTTGGAGAACCTATGGAGATTGGTGATTTTTTGGGTGTCTTTTTAGATCTGTGTGGTGTAAGACTAAGCTTGGGAGGTGTACTCTTAGGAGTAACTATAACAGGCGATATTTTTGCATTTGTGATAGAGATATTCCGTTGTAATTTTTTATTAAGTATTTTCTCTGAATTCCGATTTGAGGCATTATACTGAAATAAGTTAGTCTTGAATTCCACCGTTGCAATATTGTTGCAATGCTTGTCTCTTAATATTCTGATTGATTCACTGAGATCCATATTTTGGTCTTCTTGCAATACAGATGTACCTGTTTCTTTGTTTAAATTAAGTTTTCGACGAATAGATTTCTTCTTTGTGGACTTTTTGAATGTTATCTCCAGATCAGGTTTTGGCACTTCTTTTTTGGCACTTTGCTTAGCAGTGGTTTCCAAATTATTCTCAACATTAGATTTCCTCTTCTTCTGAGACTGTCTGATTTTCTGTGCTGACTTGGCCACATTCTGGCTCACTTTTACTTTTTGTGTCTTAGATCTAGTAGAAACAGATTGTTCCGCCGTTGCTGCAAAGTAATAAAATGTTTCAAAACTATCTTTCAAATCATCGAAAGTTTTGTGAGAAATCTATGATAAGACTATAATCAAACTCCAATTAATTTAGCAATTACGTATTATAATTGTTATATTTAAGTTTTTGAATGAGATAGCACTATTAATTATTGTTTGACAAATGTCTATTTCTATTAATGTGAACTAATTTTAATCTTGATTTAATTTATTCTGGGTTTTTATATATTATAATTCTGAAAAAAATAAAAAATAAGTTAAATCAAGATTAAAGTTAATGTAATATAATTGGAGAATTGGACAAAAGAAAGATTGAGATCTTGTTCCACCAATGTAAGATTAACTTTAATCTTTGTTTAAGATATATTTTCTAATTTTTCAGAACTAAAAAAAGATAAGAAGTAAATTGAACCGAAATAAAAGTTCATCTTACATTGATGGAAATCTTACATTTGGTGGGTCTAAGAATGATAAATTATATAGTTCAGAACTCTAGCAAACAATTTTGCCGATCAAGTCACTTGGAGCTTAAAGTCTAAGTCGTCCAATGACGAGAATCGAATAATTTCCTCGATCAAGTCGATAACGTAGTGTCTCGAGTTCTCGAAATCCACACGAAAAGAAACGCAAAAATACATCACGAAGAAAACTATAATAACCTTACATTCGAATTGAAGGAGGGAATCATCAAGATATACATATGTCATCTCACCTGCTCGAGTTCGTCTGGGCGACATCCGTCCTGATTATCCTTTTGCCACGTAGTCGTCTTGTCACGAATGCACCTCTGACACTCTGACGCGATCCGATCTTTCCACTTTTCCGATGATTTGTTGGGTCTAACATGAACGTGGGCTTAGTGGACTCCGCACAAAATAGTTAGCTGTATTTGCGCGCCTATTTCAACGGCCAATTGCGACGCTCAAGCGATTCCTCGTCACAGAACGCTTCTCTATCTAGGAACGCGCACGCCAAATTAAGTCAGCGTCGCAGACTTGAACTGATTGAAATTTTAAATGGCGGTGTAACCGACATCAGACAATATAAAAATCGCATCTGTTAAGCAGGCTGCTTGAAGGAGCTAAAAGTAAAAAATTAAAATAAAAAATTAAAAAAGCTCGAGCAGTTCGTTTAATAGCGAATATACTGCGAAAATATATGCAGACTTTTATAAATGTCATTTTGAAATGGACAAAAATTCGATCAAAGAATTGCTGATTGGTTAACAACTATAATTGGTTTTAAAGTGAAAATTAGAGCTTCCATTTTTCTCGATATTATGGCTGTGTTCAGCAAAAAACAATAGTTTTGCAATTTCATGATTGTCCGCTGAGATAGAATTCTTTCTATTTTTATTCTTTTAGATCTAAAAGTATAATTCAATCAGCGCAAAGAAAAACTTCCAAGTTGTAAAATAAACGTTCTGCTGAACATAACAATGAATACATTAGGTGCATCCAGAAGGTGCACGACCGCACTGAGCGGTCAGTAAGCACTTACCTCTGATTGGTCTATATATTAAGATTTACTGGAATATGCCAATTAGATGAAAGAGCGCTCAACGAGTTCTTAAAAAAAATATAGACCAATCATATGATAGAGTTCAGTGAGCTCTTATATCTGTTAGGTCTGTATTAGACCAAACAGGTCAAATGGAACACGCCAATCAAATGCAAGAGCTCACTGAGAGTTCAGTGAGCGGTTTAATATTAAATGCACTCATTTTAAAATACTTGACTGTGATTGGCCGATTTGCTTACGGCTTTATGATTACGACTAAAATTTTTACATACATGTGATAGAGAGAAAGAGAGGAGCACAAATTAATTATCAAATTTTTTGTTATTTGAACAAATTCCAATTGTATGCACATATAAACATGAGAAGAATAGATGTAATCTCTCAAATGCAATAATAAGAATAGATACAAATGTCATTTGAAGTACAACTACAGTACATATAATTTATACAGAACAATTTATAATAGGAAACAAAATGTTTGCTTTTTTCTTTTAATTTAATAAAAAATATATAATAGGATATATTATTTAGTCGATTCTGAGAAAAAAATAAGACGAATACGATGTCGAAGTATTTCGTGAACAATAAGAAACTTATTTACACTTTCTTGTAATGACAATTTCGGAATTAAGGTTGAACAGGATCTGCGGTTTTCCAAACACGGTTAAACGATAACATCACAGAGCGTGGGAGTACTTAGTTAATAGTATGCGGGGATACGTGGTGACTGATGTTCTGATGAAAAACTGACTTCAACTGACTTGAGAGTTGGAAGTGCAGCATAGCACTAAATTATTATTGCAACGTAGCCGCTGTAAATCTTTTTAAAAATGTATGTACATTATCTAAATTAAAGCTATATTAACAAAAAATTTGTTATTATAAATTGATACTGCAGACTTATTTTCTTGCCACATACTGTTTAAATATGGAGATAATTCTCTCTGTATGCTTTTATATTATTAATATACTCAGCAATAATATCGAATAGAATCTGACTTTATAAATTCTAATTATAATTTAATAATTTTGTATGTAAGTGTCATATTTGTTCTTGTTACAGGTATAAAGTTATTATTAATTTCATTGTTATTATTTCTTTAACACGAGGAGAAGATTATTATGAGATCCTTGGTATAAACAAGACTGCTAATCAGGATGATATCCGAAAGGCTTTTAAGAAGCTAGCTATTGTTTATCATCCTGACAAAAATAGCGTATGTGAATTAGAGTACAGTGTACCATTATTGTTTTCTTTGCTGTGTTATATTGTCATAACGCTTTGATATTTTCCAGGACGATCCAAATGCTCATGATAAGTTTGTCAAATTAACAACAGCCTATGAGACATTAAAGGACAGTGACTTAAGACATAAATATGATCTTTATGGAGAAGATAGTCTTAATAAATCTCATAAGAAACAAACCTATCATTCTTGGAGTTACTATCAAAACAGTTTTATATATGATGATGACAAATATGTTATTAATTTGGGAAAAAATGATTATTGTGAGTATATAATAACTTTCTTTATGCTTGTCATTAAATATGAAATGAAAATATATTAATGTTAAATTGCTAAATAGTAAAAATTAAGAACTAAACTGAGTATTAATATTATGCATATATATTTCTGTGTGCAGATGAAAATGTTATTAACTCTTATTCAAGCTGGTTTGTAAACTTTTACTCTCCAATGTGCAGCCACTGTCATCACTTAGCACCGACTTGGAAGGAAATTGCTAAGTTACTTGATGGCGTTGTAAAAATTGCAGCAGTTAATTGTGAATATAACTGGCAACTATGTCATCAAATAGGAATCCGTGCCTATCCTACATTGCTCTATTTTCAAAAGGTATGTAAAAAGAGAGAGAGAGAGAGAGAGAGAGAGAGAGGGAGAGAGAGCTCAATTTTTCTTTAAAGAGAAGTTGAATCTTAGACTCTGTACAATTTTTAGGAAATTATATATTTCTTCATAGTTTTAAATATTTTTACGGATAATATTTGTTGATTAAATCAACAAGAATTACTAATTCATCTTTTGTCTCAAAGAATTCACAGCACGGAGAGCATTACAGAGGAGAAAAAACACAGGAAGTCATCACACGTTTTGTATTAGACAGACTAAATATTCATATACATGAATTAAATGAATTTCATTTCAAAGAGTACTTAAGTGGCAAAATTGTAAAGAAAATGCCTGTGTTAATATTTATATGCGATGATCAACAGAATTGTTTCACCTCCGACGAAAGGATTAAAGTAGCAGCTACATTTGTAAGCGTGGTATCATTTAATAGAAATATGTTCATGACATTGTGATTATTAGACAGCCTAATAATATGTTTTTTTTTCAGGACAAACTGATTGATGTAAAAATGTTTACATGTAAGAATGACGAGTGTCATGACAAGATATCCTATGATACAAACGCTATCTATTTACCAATATATAATAAATCTTTTTGGGAACCTATATTCCTTGATGGTATATTTGATATAAATATATTAATAGAAAAACTCTTAGATCAATTGCCTGGTCCACAAGAGCTATCTGACAATGATTTTAAGGTAAAGTATTTATTTGTTATATATATTTATACATTATTATTACTATAGTTATACATATATATATATATATATATATATATATATATATATATATAATTATATATAATGTATTATTATAGTTTTATAGTATTAATTTATGTATACAATTTTTTACTTTTAACACAATTAAGAGAAGATCATATCAGTCTAAACACATCTTAATGTCTAATATCATCTTTTTGTGATTCTTATAATCTTGAGGAATCATGAACACATTATTAAGCATCAACCAATATTTTTCGTTTCCTATTTTCGTTTCCTAATTTTATTAAATATTTCTTGGTCGATTTTGATTTACTTTTGTTTTACTTTAATTTTTATCGAAAGTATTCATTACGATTTACAGTATATTAGAAAAATAAAGTCCGACGTTACCTGGCTTATATGCTTTTACATTGGCGACATTGATAATGTACGAGATTTGAATTTGCAAACGAAAAAGTTTTCACCCAGTGGTATTAAACTAGGTAGCTATTATTAATCTATATTAATAGATTCAATATATTAAATATAAAATTTTATTTAATTTTATGAAGTATTATCTTTCAGGTAAAATAAATTGTGGCAGAAACGGGCAGTTTTGTTCTAAATTGGGTGTAACACGATATCCAATTTGGGGCATGCTTAAGCCAGGTGGAGCTTTTGAATTTCATCACGGAAATAATCTCAATAATGATATTATTAAATTTATGCAAATTAGTATGAAAACTACAAATGTTTGGGCTCTCTCTGCAGAAGAAACATTATCGATATTACAAAGGAGTAATGATATTATGTAAACGTAAATCACATTTTTAACAGATTTCGTGATGCTAATTATAGCAAAATTACAGGAGATGAAGTATGGTTTCTAGATTGGTTTACACCGTGGTGTCCACCTTGTATAGAGTTTCTGTCAGAATTCCGGAAGGCATCGTTAGAATTTGATGCGTCAATAGTTCGTTTTGGCACTATTGATTGTACTGCTCACAATACATTATGTCACCAATACAACATACAATTTTATCCTACTGCTATGCTCATAAATGGTAGCAATACATATCAGTTCACATTATCAAAGACAGCTGCAAATGTTATGTATTTCATTAACGAAAAAAGAAACCCATCAGGTGAAAGATATATGCCAATAATTTCTTTCATATTTCCGCGTGTTTTTATTATGTTTGATTGTTTGATACAGTTATAGAGTTAACAACAAAAAATTTTCGTCAGAAATTGGGGAAGAAAAAGAATGATGTTATATGGATTGTTGATTATTTTGCTCCATGGTGTGGGCCGTGTCAAAGATTAGCACCTGAATGGTCAGCCGTTGCGAGATCGCTGAGCGCTTTATCCTTTGTAAATGTTGCCAGTATAAATTGCGAGACTGAGGCTTCCTTATGTACATCCCAAGGAGTGCGGTCTTATCCCGATATTAGAATATATCCATTAGGAAGTGAGGGTTTAAACACAGTCGCGTAAGTTATTACACGTTTTGTATATGTTTAATTATGCATTCGTGTAAGTTACATAACAAATGACTCAATATGTATTCATAATTCGTTCTTATTATTTACATTACAGTTTGTACAATGGGCAACGAGATTCGTTATCTATGTTAACATGGATAACAACATTCTTCCCAAAGAAAATCCTTGATTTAAATTTTTCTGACCTTCAAAAGCTATTGAACAGCAAGCATAATTTGATAATCTATTTTTCTTTGCCAAATTGTCATCATTGTCAAAAGTTGCAACCTGAATTTGCAATTGCTGCTCAGGTAAAAGTTACTTCATTGTAAACAATCAATTTGACTTTTATAATCTATAATTTCTTTGATAGCTATATCGATTATAAAATCTGTTTAATTTCAGTTGGTGGATAAAGTGAAATTTGGAAGGATTGACTGTTCCTTCTATATACATAAATGCGAACAACATATAAAACAAAGTATACAGATACAATATATATCCTTTCCAACCCTAATATTATATAATTCTAAGGAAAAGAAACGAAGTAAGCACAATAGCGTCGAAATTGTTGCGAGAACGACTCAGAAAATCACGGATGAAATTTTAAATATTATTAATTCTCGCACAAAACACGACGAACTATAATAGACAAAGTGTCTAAATTGAATTTAAGCTTTTATTTTGCAGTCATAGGTGATTTTTTTCTTTCTTTGCAATATTATCATTGCAGTCATACATAAATTCTTTCTTCACAATGTACAAATAAATTTATTTTTTCGTATGTTATCACAGACTTTGATATAAATTGAGAAAATATATGATGATTTTTTCAATATATGAGTTAATAATTAAATATATTTAATTTATTATTATTATATATTATTATATTATTAATTACTCAATCATCTGTTATAATATTCTATATTTACAAAGCCCATTTTTATTAAAAATGTAGGATATATGCAGATTGAAATATTTATTTTGCAGAATATATAATAATGTATAATGTATATTTAGAAAACATTTATTATCAAACATACAAGTAATAGCACAGAAAAAATTAGTTTATTTCAATACAAGAAAGAAAAAAATCACATTCTTGCATCTGGCATCATAATTTCACTTGCTGAATTGTTGCAACGAGAGAATAGAAGTTGTTGAGAAATTTTAATAATGTACTTATTTGTAAATGATCTTGACTGCCACAATTGATACTTGGTTTATCCTGACATGTTCCATGTTTTCAAAGGGAACAAAAAAAAAATAGATTAGGAATATTTTTAGTCTTATTGTGATACTTTATACATTTTATACATTTTGTATATATTATTATATATAATGTACATATAATTAATATTATATACGTATAGAATAATATAATTATAATTAAATAAAATCTAGATGAACAAACCAATTTGGAATCTCAAATTAAAAGTTTAATCACAACAAAACTCTTTTCCAATACTTATCGGAGATTCTGTTTGTACAGTAATAAACACGAATCATGAACTTTATTAACATGAGGTAAGTCAAAAGTCTTATTTTCTAATATTTCTGATATTTTTAAGATGTTATTGAAAAATAAGTTTCAAAAACAAAATAAGCACAACAATAAGCATCGAAATTGTTGCAAGAATAACTGAGAAAATCAAGGATGAAATTATTGTCTTTAATTTTAGAAATTATTCTCGCACAAAACAAGTCTAATAGACAAAATGTTTAAATTGAATTTAGACAAAGGCTTTATTTTGGTTTAAGTCATATGTAACTTCTTTCTTTACAATATATGACTTTATCATATTTGCAGTCATGCATGTATTCTTTCTTCGTAATATTTCTTCGAATTTATTTTTTCATGTGTCATCACACAGACTTTAATATAAATTGGGAAAATATACGATTGGCTTTTTCAGTATATGAGTTAATAATTAAGTAGACTTAATTATTATAGTTATTTAATTAT
>Ga0157364_1001513_pt1 | contig 19907 bp, 4 predicted proteins | sample AttsexASBM2_FD_111476 | JGI IMG/M metagenome (GOLD analysis project Ga0157364, IMG submission 111476) | Fungus gardens microbial communities from leaf cutter ant in Ribeirão Preto, State of São Paulo, Brazil - Atta sexdens ASBM2 | ecosystem: Host-associated > Fungi > Mycelium > Unclassified ...
AAAGCAAGAGAGAGAAAGAGAGAGAGAGAGAGAGAGAGAGAGAGAGAGAAAGAGAGAAAAGAAAGAGGGAGAAAGATAAAACGAAAGTGAACAAATGTTATAAAAAAGTAGTTGTAAAAGATGATCATTGCGATGCGCTTTTATTGCCAGATCAAAAGTGCTGCGTTAAAATTTTTTTGTCGTTCCACACACGATCACTATGAGGAATATTACACTATGAGAATAATTTATTCGCGCGCAAGCAGATTGTAATATTGATTTCTTGATAACCGGAAATTGGTTAAATGAGCATGAGTTTGAAGAGCGGTTCTATTGCGGTCGTGTGTGCGACTGTAATGCAAATATCGTCCCATTATTAATGTGCGAACTGCGTCCATATATTCAGTCTATCGACGTCATCCCCGAAGGAATATTCGTTGCACTAACTGCTTACATATGAACGAACAGTATCAATTTATCGTCGAAAGATTATCCTCGGCTACGTTTTACCTATACACTTTATCTCACATTTACTCACGCATTTTAATTACTTCATCCACTGCTCTGCCAAAATTAAAACAAATAATTACAATTTTTTTAGAGAGATATTTATAAAAAAATATTTTTAAAAAATATATAAAAAGCTTGGATTATTAATTAGGAAAGATTATTTAACTTTTAATCTTTGATATACAAATTTTATACGAAAGTGTTGCATTTCAAGAGTACAGCGTGTGATTATACATTTAAAACTCTGTCATACATAATTTCTGTGTAATTATAATAATAAAAAACTACATATTAATTAATTTCTTGTACATTTCTCATACAGTAAATTTTATGTAAAATGTACGTATTCTCTACAAAATGTGTAATACACCTTTGTGTTCGAAATTTAACAACCTATTCAATAACACTTGTACCTTGATATATTTTGCGATGTCGAAGCTCTCCTGTAATGATGCAGAACGTGTTTATAGAGAATCGTTATAGATACATAATCCGATGAATGACTATAAATGTACGCAATTTGTTCTGGATTAAATATTGTAAGAATAACACAACGTAACTCGACGAGTTATTATATTTTATTGTCCAAACTACCGTTTGGCGTATTACATTGAATTTATACGAATGTGAATACGAAATATGAATGCATTTCACGAAAATAATTCAGGATCAATTCTGGTCTGATTGCAGCCATTTCATACCATGAAAATACCTATAAACAATCAAGTTAAAATTACTAGTGAATTAGATTTCTTTCCTACTTGTACACGTAAATTGTACATTGCTTACGAATGATTAAATTAAGTGCACAGGAATATATACAACTATTTTGATGATCTTATCATAATTATGGATTTTTAATCAAACCGTCGTTATTGTATTATAAATGCTTAACATGCGTTTACTAAAATTTGCTTCATTTGCAATGCAAAGTGTCCTAAAAATTAACTCATCTATAAAAGTTCCAGCTATATTTCCCTCGGTGCTTTACTTTCTGTTATACATTATTTATAATACTAGTAACAATGTAACAGTCCAAAAAAACCTTGACACGTATTTTTGCAATACTATCACATCTAAGAATTTTAGGATCTCAAATCTTGAATATTTTTTGTGTGCCAATAATCTGAGCAAGAAGGAAAAATAATAAAAATTACATAAAATCTTGAATAATAATAATTTAACAAATTTTAATTAAAAAATTTAAAAATTCTTAATTAACAAAATCTCTTTATTATCATAATTTATTATCATAAAATCTAATTTTATTATCATAATTTTATTATCATTAATTTTATTCTTGCAGTTTCCAGAAAAGAGAGAGAAAGAGTACAAATTAATAATATTATAAAGTGAATAAAGTAAATAAAATATAAACAAATAAAAGTAAATGAATAATAAAATGCAAAATTTAATTATTCTTGAAAAAATGCATACATTTACGAAAAATTTTATTATAAAATTTTTCATTATACAATAATTAAGCAATTCTTATTTCACTTTGTATTATTTTATAAGATCTAAAATCATATTAGAAATAAGATTCTATAAAAATGAATAACAAAAAAATATAAATTTTAATTTACGAAAAGAATAAAAAAAAATATATTTCTTTCATATACGAATAGACGTAAGTTGAAATTAATTTAGCACCTTTTTTATAGCTTGTAATGCGCATGCTGATTATATGTAATTGTTACGAGCATATGTTTACAGTTTTTAATTCCGAACAGCGGATTTTTTAAAAAATGTTTCTGTGAGCAAGGATACTCTCGGGAGGTTGCCAGCCTCTTCTGAGAGGAGACACGAGCGTAATAAATATTTTGGTTCCTACTGAGATCAAATCCGGAATCTCTAGCATGATAAATTAGTGCCATGCCACAATCGCACTTCAACTGTACTTAGAATATTTTACAATATTGTAATATATATATAGATATTAAAATATCCATTAAGTATTAATAATATTTCACACATACATATACGTAAAAATTTCTCTACAGTTTTCCAGTTTAAAGTGTAGGTATATTTAATTATACCAAAACTCTATATTTAATATATTTAATCAATGTTAATGTTAAATAATACAATTATTTTGTGAAATTTGACGAAAAATATCCATATTTATTGATAATCTGACATGAGTGAAAATGAGAGAGAGAAAAAGAAATTTGTCAAAGCTGCTTTATATACATAATATACATATATATATCTATCTCGTCATGACGATAAATACTTTTCACAACGATATCATATATATATATGATTAATATAGTCATGCAAAGCAAATCAAGGAGTATTTATAGATAAATAATCTTCCAAATAGCGATATAACTCATATATTATTACAAATGCCAATCCTATTATAATATTTATAAACTGCAACATCAATCTTAACTTCATTAACTTCATTGATTAGTGCGTTAAATTTTCAGTGTATCGGATTGGAAACATATATTTGATATGTTTTGATATTTTGAAATCTAACATAATCAATATAAATTTTTTTCGTAAATAAAGCTTGATAAGATTTTAAACAGCTTTAAAAAAGCGTTAATTACAAAATAAATTTTCTTTTAATATACAAAGTCTGAAAGTTATACTGTGTGCATCAAGAAAAGATCATCGAAAAATGTTTCGAAAAAAAAAAAAAAGAAAATTGCGATTTATTCCACAGACTTATGTTACAGATTCGGTTTCGCAATTATACAAGTGTAGAAATAAATGAACGACAGCTAAAATATATTCCGAACAAAATACGGTACACGCGAGATTGTATGTCACTACATTTGTTACATTTCGGTCTCGTACTCTCCATTTACCACACGCCTGCTCCGTCGTCGTTACTTATTTTAATTAAAATCGTTGTACGCCGCCATCAGTTGGATTCGACCAAGACCCCGAAAGCAAACTGTGGAAAATACGTGTCACTGAAACGTCATGCTCGAAAAACGAAACGTAATCCACGCATTGCATGCTACACGGGGTCGCGTGTCCCATTGCGTAGGATCAATACAGCAGTCGCACATAAGTATTTCTCTTTTTATCACCATGCGTTCGTTGGTTTTAAGGACCATTGTTGAAAAGCATTTCCAATGAAGGTTTGCACTCGTAAGACTGATTTCTATTATAAATATAACAACAAGGAGACATATTTTCGCGCAAGCAAAACATATATATATTTTTGTCTAACGCAAAGAGAAATATTTGATGAAATATTTGATGAAATATTTGTTAATTCTACGTTACGTATTAAATTCATTTTTTAAAGGAATAATTACATTTTGTAACTGATATTTAAATGAAGAAAAAAAAGAGAGCAGAGTGAATTTTAATCTAATGAAGTAAAGCGCTGATTTTAAATTGAGAATCTACATTTTTTTACTTTCTTCTTTACCGATTTTTAATTATCTTAATTACTTAGGGAGCAAATATTCCTCTATTTAATCACTATTTTTTTGTTGATAATTATTTCGTAACATTAAATCGATTAAAATTTCCAGCCCCATTCACTCAACGTAATAAAATGATGATGTATCCGTTTAAATTGAGATGTACATATGTGAGTAATGCGATACGCATTAACTCTGTGAATACAGATATCGAGAATTACATTGAAAGCTTTATGTAACATAGATACAATTCTCTCTCTTTCTCTCTCTCTCTCTCTCTCTTATTCTCCTATTTCTTTTTACGTCACGTTATTAATATCAAGGAATGAAGAAAAAGGTTTCCAATTAAAGATAGACTCGAATGGTACGAAACTCCTTTCTTCCACTAGGATTTAATAAAACTGAATAATGCATTGCTTACTTTTTAACTTATCGCAGCATTCATTTCCGCTCCTACAGAAATGGTGGTTCTCTGAGGAAGCATTTCTTATTGTTAGGACCCTGAATAGAGAGATTATGATCGAGAAGTGAAATGTAAGTGCATGAATCGTTAATTTAAACTAAATGCTCCACTATTCTGTGCAATTTCAATTTTTGCGGACCAGAAAGTTAATCCCTATCTGTATGCAAAAGGTAAATTATCAAATTTATATGTATAAATAAACGAAGCATCGTCGAAATTTTTTCAAATAGAATCAACCAATGCCCTTCCAAAATCCTGATGAAATTCTATGACATGACATCACATCCATCAATCCCAATATTTTCAAATAATTGGTTCCAGGAATTTTTGAAAAATAAATACTATGCATAGTATATATGGGAATATGTGAAAGGAGAAATGTAACGACAACGCACACGCAATATCGATGAAATATGATAGCGGAACAAATGATAAATCACTACGGAAGAGATGAATTGCAGAACTTCTTTCGAATTGACTAGAGGGAAATCATAATTTTTTTCTACTTTTATGGAGCATTACATGCTTGTTATCGTGTCATGTTTAATGCGATATTGATAGCCAAAACGTAGCATGTATAACGAGAAACCAGCATTAAACTACGCTTATGTAACAAAAAAAAATATCATAATTCCGTTAAAAAATATCATGTACTCAAGCATCTTATATTATGCATTTTCCGATAACATTACGTATTCAGGTATACAATAATAACCTTTAATAGTTTAAAAAAAAAGATCGACGAAGTATAAATAAATAATCAATTTTTGAGATTGCCTCTATATTATTTTAAGACTACGACATTTTAATAATCCGTTTATCAAAATCTATTTCGCAATTATAAAATTTTATCTGTGAATTCTTTTGAATTAAATTGTTCACAATTTTATTACAATGAAATATAATGAGAACGTATTTTGTCTTGTCTTAACATCCATATCAATACTTTCATAATTACGTATTTGTGAAAAAAATGAAAAAGATGACAGATTTAAATTATCATTTTCAACAGTCACCTGTTTGTTGTAAGATCATTATATTACTGGCGACCTGCTTATTAAATGAACTGAAAGAGAATTGCGCAAAACAGTATACTATGTGAACCGTGAAATAACTCACAAACCATATAAACGATAATATGCGTGATAAATATTTTCACAAAGCTCTTGTCCTCCTTTAAACGCATCTCTTTCATTTTTGCTTAGGATTCCACGGAAAACTCTAACCTCGCAACCACCGCTGTGCAACCGCCACCGCCACCACAGGTCTTTAATACGCGCAAAATTCCACGCATACTTTATTTATAAACATATTTTTGTGAAACATGAATGAAAAAAATGCCGTTCGATATCGTTTGCGAAGCAATGATTTTCGCCTGGGGATAAAAACGATCAGTCAGACATGAATTTAAAATCGAAAAACGAGGAGAAAAGATACGATTCTCATGGGAAACATGATTTCACATGTAATCACACTGGCACGTGTATCCCGTTCTCAAGGAATTTCATATAAATCTTATAAAATATTGCTGGAATAATCATACTTTTACCAACGAAAAGCAAGCCACGTAATTCGAACGCAATTACCCCTGTGAGCCCGACGAATCGAATACATTTTTGACAAACCGACGAGACGGCGCGACGCGACCCCTCATCTTGTAGTTCTTCCACCCTATGAAGAAGGGCCCTCAGGGACTCGATGGAGAACGTCGATCAAACCCCCGACACGCCACTCACATCAGCTCTCTCGACAAATTCCCTGATAGTGACTTCGGCGCGTTCGACGATATATATGCCTTTTTAACGAGGCACTCCTTTTAACCCGGAATCACGATGATCGATGGTACGGAAAAATGGAGCCCAGAGAGTGGGAACGTCGATCATGATTTCGCGAATGACACCCTAACTGGGAGAATCTCGCGTAAAAGACGGAAAGGATTGCGTGGAGATCGCGATTTCTCACGTTGGTAAACGACGCGGCAAACGATATCGTGGAGGATAATTCGACATGACGCGATACCGCGCGCCGGTGTTTGTCGTGACGTTGACAGAGAGTTGTCGGAAAGCATCAGAAATAGACGCCCATGTGATAAGGGAGAAGCCAATCAGAATAATTAACGTATAATCCGCGGTTGCGTTTGATCGCTCCGATCGGTTACAAAAGCATTGCTCTCTTTGTTGTGTGTTTCAGCTTTCTGCGGAACCCGCTGCCAAAAAATTTTTCGCTTTTTTACGGATGCGCGCATCCCTGTCAGATTTTGCGGAAAAAAAGCTTTTACGCCTGACTCGGATAAAGTGCGTCATGATTTCGCACTGTTAAAAATTGACGCAGCATCGTAGAGCTTTGTGATATTTGCACGTGCAAAATGTTTTCATGGGAACTAACTTTAATGGTACAATACAAACGCTAACGGAAATTGCACTAATTTCTATTTCCTATGAAAAATCGCTCTATATTACATTATAAATATGTGTTATAAATATTCCGTCATAATCATAAATATTATATTACATTATAAATGTCATAAATTAAGGAAATTATTCATTTTTTCTTACAAATGCTGTGCATATTGTGAAAAATGAATATGCATGCATTAAAAAAAAATACAATTAATTTTAATAAATATTTAATTCAATACTACCAACTAAACATTTTCTTATAATAAAAAAATGTTCAGAAAAAAAAAGATTGTTAAATCAAATTAACATTTCTTGTATCAAATAAATATATCTTTATATTTCATAAATCTTTAGTTCAAGTGTTCAACTAAATATTTATTAAAATTGACTATATTTTTTTTCAGTGTGAATATATATGTAATTGATGAATATATATGTAATTTCAAAATTTGTATTGATTGATTCGGTGTTTTGCGGGTATGTAAAGCGTGCAAAGCAGAAAAATGTACTTATACATGAAAAGATCTTGCTGAAATATATAAAAATTTAATTAAATACAGATCTAAAACTAATTTTGTTGGACCATTAAAATAATTATGTAAAACGTTCAAACTGATTGCTAAAATATTAAAACTTTTTGAAGCATTATTCATTGCTTGAAATTCCTACGTAATTATTTTGGTCGTTCAACAAAATTATTTTCAGGTCTATACCGAGCTTTAGGTACTTCAGCAAAATCGTTCTTTTTATGTAAAGTACACATAATTAAAAATTTATGGAATAGTAAATTCCGTACATAGTCAGTCTCGGCGCTGCCTTACAATTAACGAATTGGATTATAATTGTCGATTTATATATTCTATAATATTACAGAAATATAGACAATACGAACGAGACAATAGAACAAGGATATAACAATGGTTTTGTATCATATTATGAATCTCTGTCAAATCTTCATATTTATCGCGGACACTTTTAACGAGAATTCACAAACACATTCTACAGAATTCTCATTCATAGTTTATCTAATCAATCATCGCTTTCATACACAGGAAAGTGACAAATTCGAGTGCAACGCCACTCGGAAGACGATAAAATGCATCGACTCGCGAACCAAGTTGCCAGCCGTAACGCAATTTCGCTCTTATCTCACCCCGTGTATCACATTTCGGCTCTCCGTTGCCCTAAGAGGGAGGGAAGTCCCCCGCGCCACACATCGCGTGCGAACCGTCCGAGGAACTTATTGTGGTTCGTGCCACCTTTATCTACCTAATCCAATATTTCGTTTCGTACCTCGTTGCCAGCCGGCTTTCTCCGCGATTTCGCGTGGTACGCGAAAACAAGCTCGACGGTACATCGGAACGTCGCCGCCACTGTCGACGATGGCACGATTCGCGATGCACATACACATACACATGCATTGCGCGCGCACACTTGGTGCTGGGATAACTGATTGGATTTAACAAACGTTGCAAACGAGTTTTGTCTTGGCGCGAATATGCAGGACTCGCATAAGATAATGCACCATGTAAAGTCGACCTTGCAAAAGTAACTTAAAATTTAGCAAGAAAATCAAAACTCAAAATTCTACTTGAGAATGAGTAATTTTAAAGGAGTTTTATGCATACATCTAATGGTTAGTGTATTCTAAAAGTGAATCAGTTCATTATCACTGACTTCAGTGCTACACTTACAACTGTATATTATAATTTATAGCGAATATTTTTTACTGTTTTTCAGTAATAATACACTGATTCATTCTTAGAAGTTATGGTTTCTACAAACTAAATCTGCAGAAAATCATAACTTCTAAAAATGAACAAGTATTTTTACTGAAAAACAGTAAATATTCGCTGATGGTTACATCAATAATAAACTGAATCACTTTTACAGAATAGACAATTTTTTTATCAACAAGAAAACAGCAGAACTCTCTTAATTTTTTGAGAATATTTATTTCTATAAAATACCGGCAGCATAACTGATGTAAAATAAAAAGTTGTTTACATAACAATATAAAATAGTACATATAAATATTAATAAAAAGTAAATCCTTTTTATAAAGAAATTAAATCTCTCTTATGAGATATCTTTCGGCATTTCTATATTAATAAATTTTAAAAACTGATTTCTGTTTTAAAAATCTGTCCTCTAACCAAAAATAAAATTTTTTTAACTATTGATGTGACAGATAATTCGAAACATGTAAAATTTTTAACATCAAAGGGATTAGCGAATTTTCCTTGTATAAAACGAAATTTTATCTGATGCGCATCAATATTCATGACTTTCTATATGTAAGTTAAAGAATGATTAACAATTTTCTGGGATATTATAATAAAGCCGACGTAAAGGTGATTTCGATCAAGTTTCGATTAAGAAAGTTTTTCTATTGTATTTTTTAGGAAATGTTTAAAAATTCTTTTTGGAAAATTAAATTTTTTTTCCCAGTTATTTTTTATCTTTTATTATTGTTTGAAATAGATTAATAATTTTTTTGTGTAGAAAATATGAATATATACTAAATCTAGATCTATACCGTTTATGCTGTATATTGGCTTTTTTTGCATCGTGTGCTCCGGTTTATCTGTAATCAACTTTAAATAGACTGCAATTAAAAAATGAAACGTCATATTAATCAGAACACTTCCGTCCATTGTCAGAACTAGAATTATTGCATCTTGCTAACTTATTTTTTGATATTTTGGGGGAGAAAGGCTCGAAAACATAAAAAAAACAGAATGAAAATCAAACATTTTTTTTTTATAAACAAGTCTATCATCTATTTATTTATTGAATGAAATGAATAATTTTAGTTGCGACAATAGCCGTAATTATTCAGATTAAAAATGAAGTTATATTTTTGTTTTTCAATTTACTAGAAAAGTCAGATTTATATGCAGAAAAAATGGTTTTATTAAAATGTAGCTATGTACAAAATATAGCTATACAGATCCAAAATTAATTTTGTTCGATGAGCAATACTGTTCATCAAAGTTTAGACATTTTAGGAATCAGTTTGAGCGTTCTATATAATTATTTTAATTAATCCAACATAATTATTTTCTGTTCTGTATTACCTCCAATTTACAAATAGATACTTCCGCTGTTCTTTTCACGTATTTATAACATACGATATAAAAATCAAATGAGTTTATTATTAATTATTCATATTTTTTATATCATTTATATTTATATTTTTATTTATATTAAAATTTTTTTTTGTTCTATTTTTTTTATATATTTAAAAATTATTAAATATATCTTCAAACAACAAATAAAGAACAACAAATAATTTTTAAAAAATATTTGATTGCCTCCCTTCCAAAAAAAATTTCTGAAATCTTAAAAAAACAACGTAATAAAGTAGAAAGCGTTCTTAATTTATCGAGTAATAACTATACAAATTTGTTAAAATCAACAATTTTTCATTGTTTGACATATGACAAAAAATTGGAAAAATAACAAATATATTTCGAAGTTTATATAGTCCGAAATGTTGCTGTATGCAATTGTTGAAATAATTGCTAATTACATTAATCGGAGCTTGATGATCTCAAATTCATTCTACATGACCTGGACTTCATCGGAATTTAAGATAGAATTCCATTACGATTTTATGCGCTTCGTAAAACATTCGAAGTATCAGAATGTACACGTAAACTGCAAAATGTACATCAAAATGCAAGTATACGTTAAAATACGTAGCGTATCACATTGTAAATAAAATTACTGAAATCCTGAAATGTGATGCGAATTATAGGTTGTTCAAAGTGAGCTTTACGGGCATATCTCGTGATCGTTAAAAAAATCATCCCTTCGTACTCGTTGGTGGAATTAATCGCGTAGTCAGATTACATGTTCATTTCTCATCAAAGCAGTGAGAATTCGCGGATGAGCAATCAGCGGGGTGGCTCGTTATAGTTCAAAATTTGGTTCAATTTTCTCCAACTGGTGTGAAATATCGTCAGGTAAACCAACAAAAACGGAAATGCAATGCCGAATTCTACCAAAAGCGGAATGTGTTTACTTCGAGATCGTAAAATTGTCGCGAACAACGTAATGACTGATTAATCGCATAAATATTATAATAAACGGATAATTACTCACCAATCGATGCTGCAATCGGTTGATGACGTCGTCTTTTCGCCGCGATCGATCCACTTTGTCCCGGGCATTTGCTCCGTCGATCGATCCGCTTCGCTCCAGACACTCACTCGCGCCGGATATCAGCCGATCGGGGAAATGCCGCGCCAGTTTAACCCGTGAGTCTTCGCGCCAATTAGCACAAACACGATAATCATCCGTCGTACATAATCGCCCCCACGCATCCCCTACCGCATTCGAGACGAGTAAACGTCGCAATATACACTGTTCGCCGTTCGCTTTATCGATCCGACGTGACGTGACGTGACGTCTCCCGCATGACGCACTTGCGAGTCGCGCTAACGTTTTCGTCGAGGTGAAAAATCCAAATTACGCGAAGGCAACTTCAGAGCGGTGGTGGCGCGATAACCTCGATTCGCGAAAGTTGATTAATTTTACCGTCGCGCGCGCGTCTGCGGACTTCAATTCCGTCCCGGAATCGTCCATCGGTTTGACGCAAATGTCGCAAATGCTTTCGATCTTCGTGTGTACTTATAATATAGTTAATAGTACGCGAGACTCGCACTCGACGCAAAACAATGCGGAACGATCCTCGCGGCGCCAACACTCAGAGTAAATAGTTTAGGTGCGACTAAGACGACCACGCGCGTCAAAAGAAATAACTAATAAAATAAATACTAGTCAAAACAGAAATATTTGTCCGTTTTTTTGCGTACAATAAATTTTTCAAACATGTACTGCTGCTTGGCAGAGAGATTTACTATAGGATTTTTTTTTATCCTGTAGTAATCAACAGGCTTGAAAATTTGTTGTTCGACAAAAAACGAATAAATGTAATATTAGTCTAATATATGTACCAACGAGACATAATAAGTGCAGTTCAAATGCTTCGAAGCATTTGATTAACCAATAGGAAAAAAGAATTTCATTAATATCGTTTTTTCTATTTAACCGATGTAGTTTAATTTTAATCTTCTGGTTAAACTAGCTCTTCATTTTTTTTCTCTAATTCTAAGGATTATAAATAGAGAAAGAATAAATTTTATCAAAATTAGAGTTAATCTACATTCGTAGGAACAAACATAATTAATCAATTAAAAAATTCTTCGAAACATTTGTAGTATTAAGTGGACTAATAATGTTATTTCTACTATTGTAGATTAATTTTAATCACAATTTAATTTATTCTTTAACTTTTTCGAATTTTTAGAAGATATGAAGATTTACAATGTTACATTTATCCGTTTTTTATCATATAAATTTTTCAAATATATTAATTGATTGGAGGACAAATAAGTTCTCAAATATCTCTGTATAATCATACAATCAGGCTTAAAAAATTTATCGTGTGACAAAAATGAACAATTAACCCAACGCTACAAATACTTCGAAATATTTGATTGACCAATTGGAAGAGAAAATTTTATTAATTGACCAATCAAAGAACGTTTTAAAATATTTGTAACATCGAATAATCATAGAAAAAAAGAAGTAAGTTAAACTGAAATTGTAATTAATCTATATTCATAAAATTGTTGACTTATCCAAGATTAATTTCGATTTGATATGTAAACTAAAATATAATACATATATGAAAATTATTCATATAAGTTAGACTAATTTTTCACATTTTTCAACACGTTACTATTTTAACTGTACTTATATAGAAAAATATTCAATATGTGATTCAAAAAGACAAATATACATAAATTTCTTTATAATAATCCTTATTATATAATCCTTATTATATAACTGAATGACTTCTTATTATTATAACTTGAAGATTGACTTAAAAATTTTGTTTCGATTTAAAGATCGTGATGACAAAATTAATCAATTGTTCAAATTATTCTTGATAATTAATAAAACAAAGATTTACTTATTAATAAAATTAAATTTATTCACTGAAGTACAGAAATACTTCAATCACTTGTCACATATTTTGAATTATTTTATCAAAGCGTACAAAGCATAAGTACACATTTAATATTATAAAGGAATTAATCATATTAAACCATTTATAATAATTAATAGATATTATATAATAAATATATTAATCGCATTAAGTGCATGAAATCAATTCGTCGTTATTAATATGAGACGTTAGATTTAAAAACGGCAATATTAAAGGCGTATTCCGTTTTCTGCATCTTAATACATATTATGTATCCTTTTATCCTTATTTTATATTCGGAACAATAAGGATAAAATGATGTATTATGTGCATCATGTGAAACAAAAGGCACTCTCAGTATGTAACTAAATTAATATACTCATATTTAAAATAGATATTTAATAACTTCTATTTGAAATAAGTAATATTACAACTTCAAATAAATATATATATTTATTATATGTTTGGTCAAAGCCAAAAAATTTACTCATACTCATAGATTTTTTATCTTTAAAATTAAGTCTTAATGTCAAACCAATTCGAAAGAATATTTTAAGACATTACCTAAGACAGACTTAAAATAAGTTCCAATTATGAATACCGTCCTTAGGTTGATAGAATTCAGCCAATGAAATGGAAATTAAAATTTGATTGGTCAAACTCTAATCTCTAATTTGCAATTCTTAATCTTCAATGCGTAGTGTGACACAGGCTTTACTATCACTGAGAATTACAGAATAGGGGACCTAAGGTCGGTATTAACATCTTAAGACAAGTTTTACTTAAGACGGTCTTAAAATAAGAACCGACTATGAATATCTATATAGTATAATTTAATGCATAGAGAATAAACCTACTATATCGGTGCGTTCATTTATTTTGATTCGTTTCGTTATTTTCTTGCTGCTGTTTGGTCTATATTTTTGGATTTAACGGAATATGTCTCATCAAGATGCAACAGCTCGGTGAGTGATTGTCGTTCTGAATGCACGCAATAAAATTTATAGTCTCTCAGGGCCTCTTTCATTAAATTCTTGTTAAATTAATCAACGATTAACTCGCAAAAGTATCAACAGCAGTTTAATGTATCAGAAATATCTCCTCTCTCTTTCTCTTCTGAGACAAACTGTATTTAGTTTTCACATTGATAAGCGTGGTGATTGAGTTAATCATCATTAGCGTTAATTAGGATTGATAAAAGAGGCCTTCAATTTCGTTCAACAGCTTCAACAGAACAGCTTCAAGATCACATTTCGTTTCTCGCGAATATTTTGCTTGTCAATGGCAGATTCAGTGTGCGAACGAATGTCGAAGGTTTGTTCGCGTCGCATTCTCCATGCTCTAATATCCTATCAATCCTATTATAGTTCTTACTCACTCCAATGCATTTATTAGAGTGAGTAGGAACCATGGCAGGAGCATGTGGAGCATGCGACGCGACAAACCTCGAATCTCGTTGCGGAATGTACGAAAGTGCCTTGTATAATGTTCGAAAGAGCGACGACGGTTATAATTTGTTTTCTGTGGCAAAAAAAAAGCCAATCGCATGCACGTTGTGTTTATGTCGCCCGCGTCGCATCGTTCTTATACAGTCAGTCTCGCGATACTCGCCGTTCGATGCGCAATGTTTTCAAGAATTCCGAGTTCTGCGTCTCGCGCATGTTTCGCCAGTCAATCATGAGAAGCGAATGAGTTCGGGAGTATCGAATCTAATGGCGCATTCTATCATCGCGGGAGTGTCGAATACCGCATACAAGAGCGATTAACTCGACGATCGTAATTGGGGCAAACGCGTCGTTTCATATTGTCCTTTCAGTTGAAAGCGATCGAATATCGAAAACATATGGATTGATCCGTGCGTGATATCAATCTGCATTACTCCCGAAATACAAGGATTCCCGAGCGATCCATCGCATATCACGAAGTTGTCGCTGGATCCACGACTCGCGTACCGCTGTGAAGTTGCTACGTACGTGAAATAGTCAAACTGCTCGAAACTGGTTGATGCTAGGCGAAATAACGAACGCGTCGATGTGTGTCGCGTTAAGCCGGAAACATTGAAGAGCACATAGGCAACAGGAAAATAGGAACAGGAAAACACGAACCAAATGAATATCAGAAACCAAAGACGTAAACTGAATGACAGTGCTGTGCGATCCGTGTATCAAAACGGTCGATAAAGGTAAGAGAGAGAGATCGTGGAAGATGGCCATGCCATCTCTATTTCTTTTCATTCAACGATGTAATGGGAGAGAGAATATGTTTTATATATGCGATGTGTTTTAAGCCTGGAATTGCCACGCGAGATGCAGCCGGTCGTGATCAGCCGCTTTTTTCCGATCGATTCGTGTATGCGTGAATAATCGGAGAAATGAAGCGGGAAAACAGTGACTCAGCATGCAATGGGTAAATATTTCCAAGAAATGGAATGGCCGACAAGGAGACGGCGAATCAACTTGTAAGTAAATTCAGTCATATTCGCGTGATGAATCGTTCATTTCATTAAAGATTCAACACCTTTTTCATTATCGTGATTTTATACGTATCTCGCTCATCCTCAATGTGTTATTGAAGTAAAATCCGAGTTTGTTAATGTAACAAAATGGACTTCTTTAATTCTCTGTGCTGTGACTTTTTATGTACACAAACACATCGCAAGAAAAGTGATACAAATCAAAAATATAAAATTGTTTCGGAGAGAGAAAAGAAAATTATATATTTTGAAGTTATTTATTACGACATAAATTAACTAGATTATAAATTGCTTGTTTCAAGTCATTTAAAACTATAGATATTAATTTTTTTTGTTATTTTTCTTTGAAAAGTATTTGAATGTAACATATGTTAAATCGTTACTTTTCCTTGATTAAAGGTCGATATCTTTAGAATTTAATTTATACATAATAAAAAAATTTTTTTAAATTCGACTTATTTATTATTTCACTTTTCTTGGCGAGGATATATTGAAATATATCAAAATAGAAATATTAAATTATAGTAAATTATAATTAAAAAAATATAATATTTGCTTGTACCAAAAAATATTTAAAGAATAAAAAATAAGAAATATTTTCAATTTTATTACTTATAATTAAAAGGAAGTATATATAATATAATATATATTATATAATTAAATAAAGTTGATTTCTTTTACTTTTATGATTTGAAATAATTTTTAAATGTTTTAAATAATTGTATTGAATTTAATTATATATATATATATAATTAATAATCATATAATATTATACGCACAAATAATAATTATGCTCCAATGTGCAATATTTCATGTCGCAACACATTGATGAAAAAGAAGAATACAATTAGAACAATACAATTTTATAAACATTTATGCAATTATTGCAAGAAACGCAACATTAAAAAAAAATCCTATTTTATGGAACGTGTAAATTTTAATATCTCTGCATTGCAATTTCTCTGCAACGATATATTTCACGCATCGTTATGATGTGGCGCGATTTGTTTCGGCGTGACCTGCATATCGCATGATCAATAAGATATCTGCGATGGCAGAGCTAAAGCTGCAAAACTAAGTTATGAAAAAACACATCGTGAATGATATATTTAACTTTCAGTCCGTATATTTACGAATCGGTAAAAATATTTCATTTGCGCATACACATTACGACATATTTTATTTCTGCTTTTATGGTTTTGCAACGGCACTAATGTAAGCTCGTTAAACATTACAATAATCCGTTGAATGATCGCACGTGATCAATTAATTACTGAATCTGTTAATTCTCTTGATTGTATGATCCCTTTGTAATTTATCATATTTTAAGGTTATTGACTTCGAAATGTAATTTCAGATGAAATTATAAATTAATTACAAATAAATTTATCCATTTTGTCTGTAAATTCGTATACTATAGTGAAATTTCATATAAACGATTTAAAAAATCGTGAAAATTACACAAAACATATATTACTAAACAACTAACAATTTTCTTTTGAATTTAGTTTAGTGGCACATAAAATTTAGCGATTGATTACTCCCACTGTGTATAATAATACGAATGCACGAGCATCGCGATATGAAACGCGATATGAAAGAGCATTACGCGCGAGCGACTATTCATTGCCAGAGTAATAAATTATACTTGCAAATGGCATTATTTTCGATTATTCGCTCTATCGCTTCCTCAAAACTTGATCAAATTAACAAACGAACAAATTAACGTTCGGCTGTCCACTAGCTGCTGCGTAAACGTTACGCTTTTGCAGTCGTCGGCATTAGCTGTCACTGTAATAAAAAGAGGGATGATGTCTCCCAACGGTAATTCGTGAATAATTTGCAGGAACAAATCGCGATAATGATCCGCTTTCAAAACTGTAACTGATAAATTAAACAAATGTGTCCATCCCGTCGATCTGTCGATCATTTTCGCATTGTCTCCTGCGCGGTATTGATCACCATTCATTCATACGGTATTTTCTCTTAATACGACTTTCCATCATGAAATCCTCTACAGTTTACAGTTTGATAAACGACAACAACCATGACCGACGAGAGATGATGTATCTCGAGGTCGTTCGGATCGCATATCGCCGCTCGTTAATAAAACGCAGCCTCCCAATTTTGCTTCGTAACACCGCGGACTAACAAATCACGAAATACCATTATTTCCCGATATACATTTGCATGTCGCGGGTAATTAAATAATCATTTCTATCCACTCGAAAATAAACACCTCGATCTCGTTTGTGACATAATCGTACTTTGCTTTAATTCCTATCCGCAAATGTGGAAGTGTACAATGAAAACTATTTCCTTTTTTTTTTTAAAGTTGGAAGTTAAATACGAATTTACAGTTATGTTAATGATTATTCGTACATTGCAATTTTATATTAGAATGTATAATTAAATACATACAATTGCGATACAAACATTAATAAAATCATAAAAAATTATTATGCTTGGATAAAATAATTTGTCCTGTTAATTTATTTACAACTACAATTTTACAATTTTCATCTCATGAACGGTTATAATGATCTTTTATGAATATAATATTTACATGTTTAATATTTTGTTCACTTATTATATTTTAACATACTATTATACATGAGCGAGTTTTTACTTCATCGATTGATCAATCACATTATGCGCAAATGCAACTTTTACGGAACAAAATTATATTTGCCCACAATGCGATTGATCAATCGATGAATAAAAAAGCTCGCCCTATGTTATGGATATTCTGAAACGTAAACGATAAATCATAGAAACGGCTTTGATTTTAATGTACCGTTATATATTAATTCTCCGACTCCACTTTTATCCACGGTAAAACGAAGGATTTGACTCGACACATATATATATATAGAGCGAGGAAATGTAATTGATTGGAGACTCGAATGTTGCTGAATGAAAACGACTTTACATTTCGCCACGGTAGTTCCTCTTAATTGGCTTATTAGTTGTGAAAGTCATGATCGAGCTAAACGACGAGGACTGTCCTTCGGCAATGCTCTGATGTGGTAGATTAAAAGTTTGATCGACGGTTCAAGGGTGTCGAGGCCATCGACGATATATCGATTCGACGAACGATCATTGAAAAACACGGTCACTTGTTCAATTCAGATCTCGTTTTATTCTTCGGGATCGACTCGGTGTAACGCGAAGCGGCATTAACGCAGATTTGATTTCTATCGCGTCACACAGAAGAATTTCTAACTATCACCTCACGCGAACGCTAAAATTTACGTGACTCTCCGTACACTCAGTATCTATTGATAAAATTTGAAGTCATATTTGGAATGAATGCGATGATTATTGATTATTATTATCAAGCAAATTTATATAGAACTGCTTCAATTTTAAATTATAGTAAAATAAATTCTAGAGGCGCATTAATTTTTCACAAAAGTGTGGTACAATGAAATTTTGAATTTCGAATCGAATTTGATATTCAGTCAATCGATATTATTTTTGTGAGATTTTTTTTATGACTGAAATGTTTTATATTAATATGTTAGCCATTTTTTATTAAAAGGAATGTGTATTCAATACTTTTTTATGCACTTGGCATATATTTTTTCTTTTTTAAAAATATATTTTTTAGTAGGGATACCTATAACTAGAAATATTGGAAAGAAAAATACTTTCTGTTATATAAAATCAAATTTCTTTTCTTTTTTATTCTTTTGTCAGTAATTGTGGGGAAATCTAGTTATTATTGAATGATTATTCTTCTAATTTTAACAATGACGGAACATGAAATTTTATATGAATATGCAAAACACAAAATACTTATAACTTGTACTTCATGTGAAAATTATTTCGAGCTTCCTTCGAGGTTATAAGAGAGTGAAAACAGGTTAATTAGCAATTCGAAGTTTCACTACTTTCTCTAATACTTATCCATTATTCTATTTTTGTGTAACAAGCCGTTGTATAGGTATGAATTAACATGTGCTAATTCTGAGCTCTATATAAATTTATTCTGTTTCAACATAGAATGCTGCATAATAGGTAGAAGATTTTTTTGATTGACGTCTATTAAGCTGACACAGCCACTTCAGCATAATCGAATAAAAGTTGCACAGAAATTTAGTGCTTTTTTGTTGCTCTATTCCGATTTTGTTGCTCCAGCCAATTTCGAAAAAACAATGGCTGTGTTAGCATAAGAATAAAGTTATTACAGACACTCAAAAAAATAAAAAAAAAATTAAAAAATACGGCATAATTTTTTTGTTGCTAATTTATTGCTAATTGCTCACTTCCCATTTTTTCAATATGTTTTTGCTCTATAACAAAAAAGCAACAAAATCTGAGAACCGTAATCAGTCGAGATATTTCGAAAATTAACAATTTATAGATGGTGTGTTGACTCGGGGTGCCTATGGTTTTCAAGGTTTGGGGGTGGAGTAATCGGATTCGTCGCGAATCGCGAGCAACAAAATCAGAGAACCGTAATATCAATCGATATTTCGAGAATTAACAATTAAAATAGGTGGTGTGCTGACTGGGAGTGGGTAGGGGTGGTTTTCGAAGGTTGGAAATGAAGCAACAATATTGTTGCCATAATCTGGAAGAGAGCAACAAATTAGCATAAAAAGAATATACCGTATTTTTTTATTTTTTTTTTATTTTTTGGAGTGTGCTAACTTTTTTCTTATGCTAGCTAGCATAGCCATTG
>Ga0157364_1001515_pt1 | contig 19903 bp, 15 predicted proteins | sample AttsexASBM2_FD_111476 | JGI IMG/M metagenome (GOLD analysis project Ga0157364, IMG submission 111476) | Fungus gardens microbial communities from leaf cutter ant in Ribeirão Preto, State of São Paulo, Brazil - Atta sexdens ASBM2 | ecosystem: Host-associated > Fungi > Mycelium > Unclassified ...
AAAAATAGATTCAGCGAAAGTAGATATGCGAGTACATTATGACTCATTTATAAATTGCGATAGGTGGAAGTTCTAGTAGTAATACTTTCTAAGTAATACTATACAGCTGAAGAATTACGAGAATTCGAGCGGAACGAGAGGAATTATGATTCAAATACCACACACAAATCTTGGTGAGAGGAAAGAGCCACGTGAACGCCTTTTTTTACGAAACGAATGATTTTGACAAATTGCTTGATCTATCATGCGAATCGAATTCAAATTATTCGATGCAAATTACCCAAATCGAGGAATCGAATATGATCTAAATAAAAGACCTAATTCGATCGGCTTCTTTCAAGTAAAAATATCTCTGTTAGAATATTTTTGCATATATTTTAATTAATGTAATTTAATCGTGCACTTGTACCTTTACTATTTTATTTGGAAACTCGCTTTTTATTTAAAAAATAATAAAATTAAGTATAAATTAATAAAAACTAGTTATGTTAATTGTACATTTGTTTTATAATAACTATTGTCATTTATTGATGACTTTTAGATTTATGAGAAAATTTTCAATCTATGAAAGTTTCGCTGCAGATGATTGACTGATCGAACATATTTCCCGCGGGAATTGTACACATACATTAAAGATGCCGTTCACACACGCAAGTGAAATTTCTGATGCATTCGTGTGGAAGTTCGAGACGGAATGAAGAGATGGCAGTAGGTACACTACTCGACATATGTACCTTAAGCTCCGAGATCATCCCTTCTGTCTGAAGCTGCTTCGCGTGAGAAGAAATTACGCAATATTCATTACTGTTCCAACATGATCATACACGCTTGCGAAGATTTGTTTTGCGATTTAATTGGAAGGACATGTAAAATGTGTTTGGTGGTACATCGCTTCTCGAAAAATCGTCTCTCGACTTTCCAAAGTGCACAATAGACGATCGCACGTATAAAGAAGACGGAAGGAAAAGATGCGGGTCCGCTCGAATACGAGAAGGCGGTGGTGTATCAGTGGGGATTTACCACCCAGCGAAAAATTAATAAATCCTGCTCTTAAACAAACAAACTCCACCCACTCGCGGATCGGATAAGAGAGCCCGGCTATTGATTTATTAATTTAGAGCTGCCCATTCTAAGACGTAGCCAGAAAAGAAAGGCAGGGAGAGAGAGAGGAAAAAGAAAGAGAGAGAAAGGATGGCCAAGGAAATATATCCGCTTGCTCACTCGCGCCACAAGCACGGACGCGCTTCTTCGTAGCGCTTCGGGATCCGAAGTTAAGGGATCCGCTATCCGATGTGGTATCGGTAATTATAGCCCTGAACGCGGGCGCGCGTTGCTTACGTTCATTACTGAATTATCGGCTTCGCTCGGCAAACAATGTGCTTCTTTCAACCCTCCCTCTTTCTCCCCCTCTGTCTCGCCCCCGCACAACCCTGTTCAGCGTCGATCTTCTTTCATCGAGTGCAACACGATCTAAGCCAGCTTCGTCCTGCCTCTCTCTTTTCCTCTTTTCCTTGCTCTCCTCTCTCGTCGACATGATGCACCACGACGTACCTTCTTCTCGCTTCACCCTTGAACGGAATCAGCGTCCTATCTGATGGGCCACGGGCTGAACTACGACCGTGCACCTCTCTCGGTTGTTTCCTTCCTCTCTCTGTAGTCGCGACCTGTTCTCACTCTCTCTCTCGGCTCTCTTCTTATTCCGGATCTTTGCGGAATATATCGCGAGAACGGAGCATCGCGCCGATTTCTCTCTATCTCTCTCGTCTACGCGATAGCGATTACAATGCGCTCTACGAAGTAGATATTGTTACCAATGTAATGGAGCCGAGCACGATTTTTCGGGACCAAAGTTTTGAACTTCGTGAAGAGAAAGGGAAGAGTCCACGGTTAGCTCTCTATAACCGTCAAGCGGAATTTATCGTTGCGCCATTCGAAAGCACGCGAAACCAAAGAAGTTGATAGCGGTGTACTATTACTTCCTTTCTCACAGTGTGAACAGGAACTTAATCTTCTAGCCGATGTATATAGTATACAAAATGTGTTTTAACGAGGCAAGTCGGGACGAGATTAACCGCGTGAACGAGACGGAAACGCTGAAGCAGCGTACCGAACGGTTCTGCTTAGACGTCGCGAGGGGGTTAAAGCGGATACCGACGAATGTGAATCCACCTTAATACGGATTCTGCGGAGGCAGCGGCACTCGGAACGAGCGGCCAGGGGGGCTTACGGTATACCACGCAGACTATACGAACGCGGGAGAGTCCTATGAGGACGCGCGGCGTGCTCTTTCGCTGCGTCATCCGCGATGAGGAACGCAAGAACGCGCATTACCCACGGATCGTCGCGGCTCCGCTGGTCCATCGTGCGACCACTCGAGCCACCACCACCACGGCCGCACTTTACTCCAGGCTTCTTTTTCGCAGCGCACCATCCACTGTGGATTTCGATTCGCGATACCGCTGCCGGGCAATACGACATTGCGAGTGACTTTTATGGGCGATCAGCCTAGTAGCCGCAGATAAAAATTTTCTACGTTGGAATAGAACGTATACACTTCGCTCTGCAGTAATCAAAGATCATAAATGGTTTTTATTCTTGGAGATGATAATGAACTTTTCTTTTTACTGCGACGCTAATATCGAATACACTCGATTTTTGATGTATTGATGATTGTGATTGAAATTACGAACGGATCAATCATAATCTTAGAACACGTGGAAAAACATTATCTAAAGATTATATTAATTATTGAGTCATTAAAATTCTATTATAAACAATTTCGCTTTCGACTATATAACGATATAACGATTAATTCAATGATTATAATTATTATCTTATCGAGAGGAAAAAATGGATAGCAATGTACTCAATTTGGAGGATAGTATCTCCTGCAGTGGCACGTGAACAATCGAAGCCCTTAATTCCCGTGTACGAGACGGCAAACGCCGATGATTCACAGCGAGCCGGTTATAGGTGTCTCTTCCCACCGCGCCCCGCAGACCCGAAGCTGTTTTCTCGCGGCGCTATTTTCTGCCTATTCGAGGGTGAAACCTTATAGGGTATAGGTCATTCGCAGTCGTCCCTAGCGAGAAATTCCGCGAAGCCGTAGCTGATCTCGTTCGGAATCGCTTTTCTGACAGCAAGTTTACGATTGCCGGCGAACGCGTTGTGGTTTCACAGATGAAACGGAGGTTGAGGGAAGACGCGTCCAGTGAATGTTAACTGACCTGGCCAAGAGTCTAGTCTGGAACACAATATTATAGATATTGTGGCCCGGTTGCGTTCGAGTTGTGTCAGCGGATAATTTATGCCGCGGCAATCCGCGCCGCCCAGTTCGCCCTAAAAATTATTTATTTGATTGAACGCCGCTTCGAGGAAGGCTATTTTCGAACGAGCCGAGCCGATGATCGCTCGCTCACTCGCGAAAACAAGTTCTCTCTTGCTCATCTAAAAAAAGGAGACACAATATGACGTATATACACGACGTATAAATGGCTGAACCAATTCGGAAAAAAATGCCAGATCGACTAATCCCGAGGCGTGTCTAGTCCGAGAAGGTCGATCGAAGCTAAGATATTAATAATTAATAACTGTGATGACATAGTTTACGGATGAAGATATTATCTACTTCAGTTGATACATCGAGCATATCTCAATAGCGCTGATTTTACGTCCGTATAATGATAGTAGTGATATTACGTGAGGAATAAAGCATGGAGCGTTCGATAGGCGAAGCGCAACGGATAATAGACGTTCGTTCTTGTAATTGGGTACACCTGTGAGGCTGAGTGATGTCGAAAGTGCGAGGTTCACGCATGAATCACGTACTATATCGACTAGTATACCTTCGAGGTCGTTACGTTAATCGCGAGTCGGAGAGCGATGCAGATGCGCTATCATCGAGTAGTCCACGCGAATGACCGTGACAAAAAAAACTCCGAAGTTCTCGACCTATAACTTTCTAACGTTACTCATTAGCTTCCCACACTTGCCATCGTACGCGTCTCCACAGACAATGCCAAGTATTGTTTCGTGGCAGCCATAATTCGTAATTATCCCCTGATTAATTATCGATTTATCGGCCAATTATTATAATTATCCTGAACTTCGCCGATCTCGTGCACCAGAATATTTCATTTTATCAGATAGTCCAAAAGGTCTCTTCTTCATTCTCTCTTCGCGTATAGGAATCCTATGCAGCCTTCTGTTGGCTAGGCTCGTAGATCTTCGTAGAAGCATACCGGGATACCCCCAACGTTAAGTTATGTTTAGTTAATACAGTTACATTATCTGAATTAATTCCGACCTACCACAGAGTAAAAAATCTACGCACTTAATGTATGACAGTTTATGCAAATCACATTAAGACAGTCTGTTTAGTGCTTCGCTCTATGGTCACCGATATGAGTTCTTACTTTTGTTGTCGTCGGCACACTCTCACGGTCGGTCGAGCACACGGAGGGGACAAAAATGAACGGCTCGACCGCCGCGCCGGCCGGACAACCGCATCCCTTTCTCGGTATTCCGCGAGTTGTGAGCGCGCATCAGGACCGAGGACGGTTGGATGCGAGAGTTGGACGGTCGATAGGAGGAGTGGCCGATGCCAGATACGAGAGGGTCGACCTAACTTTATTGTATTTAATTAATTACTCCGCCCGATAGCCGATCCTGCAATTTGTACTCCCCTCGAACCGCCGCCGCCACCCCTCTCTACGTCGTTCTTCTTCATTCCCGGATCGCCGCCTCCGCTCCTCTCGCGATCACCGCGGAATCTCTTGTACTTGCCCGAGTATCCCGCAAACGATGGACCCTCCGTATTCGATTCATTAAGCTGGTTACGATTCTACATTTAATATATACGAGCGCGAGTGTGGGAGGAACGCGTACAGGTATTGACATTTTCTTTGAACTGAATTATGCACAACATGCCTCCGCTTTATTTACATGACTTGGTTATACTTTCTTTTAGTATTATCTCAAGTATCTGTTAACAAGTGTGCCAATTTCCTCTTATGCAGAGCTCAAGGATTTCACATATCCATGCAGGGAAATTTATTGTAAATGTATAAATAAAAATGTATAAATGTAGAGTAGAGAGAATGGACTAAAGGATATGTATGAATTTAATGCACAATGCATAAGAAAGGGATAAGAAGCACTGATTTAAGATTATCACATTCCATTCTTCATTGATACATGCGGCTAGATTAATTCAAGTGTCGTGGGGTACATCGCTGTACAGCGACTCGAGAATCCGTTCTACATCCGCGATCCGGCAGTATCCAGCTTGTAATGCGATACAATAAATTATGCGGAGCTCGCGTAACTCGGTGCGTCCTGGGAACGGTATAAGGGGAGTACGTCAGCACGACGCATGTCGCTTAAGCGGCATAAATCAGAGTTAGAAAGAGCTGATCCTGCGCGCACGTCATGGCAGGGACGACCGTGCTGCGTGTAAGGCCGCGTCACAACATCGATAATGCGACCATAATGCTAATTTACCGTTCATACCGCGGAGGAATCCACCTCTCTCTCCGCTGGATCGCGACTCGTGCTTCGTCGATCGTGCACATGAGAATCGCGAACAGTGTTAAACGCCAGTTTCTCGCGCGAAGACTTGACCTTGATCTTAGTCGCGACACGTACGGTTCGCGTCCTCGCCAAGATTTCGATACGCTGCGCTTGATCTCTCCTCTTTTTATTTTTCAATCTTTTTACGCGACAAACAACTTCTGCTAAATTCATAACGTAAATTGTACTTAGTATCAAGAATTCACGAGTGGAGGTGTATGCAAAGTACGGGCGGGTATTTTTCTGAATAGGATAGTTCTTTCTCATTGCTATGAGAATCGTGGAAATATGTTCAGATATACAAGATGATAAAGTTCACGAGGGATAAGACCTATCACGGAGATTTCATAGAACGTGTTGCTCGTTAGAAATAGATTTTATTAGAAAATTGATTCCATTATTGAACGCGCGTCATTCGATTATAGACTCTGTTGGCGGTAGATAAATTCTATCGCAGGTAAGACAAGCGAACAGCACAAATCGGACGAGCTCTTTCATGTCATCTCATGGCATTCTAACGTTTCGGTCTGTGTAACCCCGTTAAGTACACACACGTTGCAACATCCTCGACGTTCGCGCCAGCAACGCGACAGGATCACGATAGCATTCCGCCTATTAGCTCGAATTTGGAGCTCTCCATCCATCTGTCCGAGAGTCGACTGTACGACTCTTTGTAGATGCACGATACGATGGAGAAGTGGTCGAGAGCCGAAGTCGAACGCGAGAGCGCGTATAAACATTCATCCGGACGAACACGCGTCGACCGGTTAAGGCGCTACGCTATCGAGCCTCGAAGCCACCGGCGGCGAGTGCACTCGGAACATGACGTCTGCAAGTCACTTCGTGACCGTATCGTGGGAAACACAAATATGTAACTGGGCGTTTCTCCTCGACGTCATCGTAACGGCGCGGCGCGCCAGTAGATTTACGCCCGACATGGTGAACGAACGGAGCCTCTCCGGTGCGAACAACGTCCGCGACTCTCGACATTGCGCTACATGATGCACTAGATTTTTAGTTAACGTCCGCATAAAATACGACGTCGATAACTGACGCGAGAACACGTTTTCGATGGAAAGACTATTTCCGGAACGTTTGCGAGACTTTATACATGGAGAGAACGATTTTGCTGAAAAATTTAAAAATATAGCTAAATATAGAAAAAATAATTTTGTTAATCCATCAAAATTTTTAGGTAGGACACTTAAATTGATTGCCAGAATGTAAAAATTTTTATGTGATAAAAATACTTTTACTTTTCTCAGTTCCTAAATAAAAGTTCCAATTGTCCAATAATAATTACTAAAAAAACGCATGAAATTTCTAGCAGGACAAGAGGTGCTCAAGCACAATAAAGCAATGCTGCAAAAAGTTTAGACATTTTACTAACCAGCGTAGGCATCCTACATAATTATTTTAATGTCTAAAAAAATTATTTTCAGATCTGTATTTATAGTTAAATTTTTTATAACTTAACAAAATTTTTTCATACATGTATATACTTTTAAATATTGATAGTCATATTGTTTCCACATTTTTAGATACTCATCGTCGCTTTTTAAGGCAAAGCTATACGAATCCCTAAATTGTGGAGTCTGCGGTAAAGTATACGTAATGCGCTCGATACGTTTTACGCTAGCCGTCTGTTCACCGCGTATCGCGGAGTAATGCTAATTATACGCTATCCGCCGTAATTCTCCAGTTTCTGGTCAAGTGTAGGTAGTCATTAGGACGTAGACGGCAGTTAGGTCGGAATACAGAACAAACTTATCCACTTAACTAATTGTAAGTAACCCAATTTTCCTCGAGATCCCATCGCGCGGCTGGCTTCGCTTTCTCCCGCTTTACACTCGCGGTGTATAGCGAGAGCAGGGAGAAGTAAAAAGGGACGGGAATGAGCGAGGCGGGATGAGGTAAGGGTGGAGGCGATTCAAGCGGAAAGTGTGCGGAGCTCTTGTGGAGTTCTGCCTCGGGGATATTAACATTATAAATCGTCCAGGCCGGCGACACGCCCGGGGCGGAGTCGATCGTATCGGCTCGATACCTACCTCCGGACCCTGATATCGATTACACTTCGGTGATTGGCAGGATTCGTAACACGCCACGGGGAGCCCGTGGCTGGTGCGACTGTTCGATCGATCCGTTCCTCCTAGTGTCGATGCCAAGGCTGGCGATGCACGCAAAGCAATAGAAAAAGAACAACCAGTTCTGAATCGCGGATCTATCTGTCGCGATACGCACTTGAGATCGTATTCAAAGAGATCTAACCTCGACGAACGTCGAGAATAATAACGATGCATCGATGCATTGATGATTATAAACACATATTATGATTTTTCTGGAATTTTCAGTCCTTTTCCTATAAAATACTTGAAAAGAATTTTGTGGAAGTATCTAAAAATTTAGCTAAATACAGATCTGGAAATAATTTTGTGTTGAAATATCAAAATAATTATATAGGACGTTCAGGAAATATAATGATAGCAAAAATTTTAATACTTCAGCAATCAATTTGAGCGTCTTAATTATTCTAAAGGTTTAACAAAATATTTTCAGATCTATATTTATAGCTACATTTTTCGGACGAATGGAAAAGTATTATGGCATGCCATAATACGAAAGAGTACAGTTAAAGAGGATACATAGCAAGTGTTCACAATTGTTGTTAAATTGATCTTCATTTGAGATCTAGCGCGATTTCGAATCGGGCCATGCTCGCGTGCTGTTAAAATCTGAATTCGGTCGGAATCTGAAGACGATCGTAAAAGTATTGCTCTCTTTCCCTTTTCTGGAGAAGAAGATTGGTGAAAACGCCGGCGGACATTGTGAAAAGTGCGCGTTGGCGATCAACGACGGTGATAATTTATTAGAGAAGTCGAAAAAGGTGCTTATCGAGCACGTGTCTTCGTTTTCCGCCTCTTCCTCCAGATCTCTTCGCCTTTCACCATTTTTATTGATACTAAATGTGAAAACTCGTCGCCCTACCGGTGACATCTTCTCCGAAGATCCTGTTCAAAGTGGCGCGTAGAGGATACTTTAGAACTGGGCGATACCGAGTGAAATCGCCGCGGATCAGGCGGGTGCACGCGAGGTCGGGACAACGTCGATAATCTTGACGTTAACTGTCGAAATGTCGTTGATGTCACGCGGAATTCGTGCCGCACCTCGTCGCGAGGATGGTTTTACGGCCGGTCGCACACGCTGTCGCCGGCAAATGTGCAAAGCCAATGGTGGAAGGTATGGTACTAATTATGAGTAAACACGCCGATTCTCCTCCTGTGAAACTCTGCTTCAAGTCCCTTTTGTCCTGTTTACTCGTCACTTAATTACTTGACCTCATTCCATCTTCCCGAAATATCTTAATGTATCGCTGTCATCTCTTCACGTTGCAATTTATTTCTCTAACATAAATTTTTATTCTCTTTCATATTTAAATAATTTTCTAAATAATATTAATATAGTGTGTGATCTATAATTGTAATACATATATAATTATTTTAATTCACACAGTGTTTGAAAAGTTTGTGTTAAGTTATACACATTCTAAATGTATATATCCAAATTTATATATTAATTTAACACAAGATAAAATATATATATATATTGCCTACGAAAATATAAAGCCCACTGATTGCTGGGCTTTAAAAATTTGTAGTATCTCTGTTTATCTTTTTTATATCGTTTAAGTGAATTTTTCAAGACTTACAAAATAAATTCTTACCTTACACTCAACACCCATTTTCTATATAAATCAATTCCAACATATGTAGATATTAATTTTTTCTACATATGTATTAGTCCTTCTGTTCCAAACTAATCATCGTATGCACATAACACACGACTTTAAAGGATTTGTCGTCGGGATCCACAGAAGCATCGTCTAATGATCAATTTTATGATCAAACATGATTGCGCTTTTATATGAAAAATTACTCGTCTATGATAACTGCTGCACGCATTTGTAAAACTTGCATTGAAGATCATTAGGTGTCACCGAACAATGGATGGACAGTTCTCGAGAAACTATATCAAAGTGCTCTTTTATTGAGCTGTATTTCACTGAGCCGATATTTGAAACCGCGTAACGATCCGCTGGAAAATATTCATGGTCACTGCCAATCAGAAGAATCGATATATCACGACTCAATGCGTCGATTGTTGCCATCGATCGCTTTAGTGTCCCTGCGAAAAACGTAACGCTCACTTCGATCTGTTCATTGCCAATCGAAGAATCGCGACCGATTTTCTTGCGCCAATAGCTTCGTACTATTGAATATATTGCTTTCGAGACGTGTATAGTTTCTATTTTAGATTCTGCAATTTATATTATAGAAACACATTACTCAATCTGCTTACTTTGCTTTTTATTTAATAGATGTAAATATGTGTTTTATACATAAATACATAAATACGTTTTGCTTTTAAACATTTTATTCGCTCATAAAAAATATAGAGAGATAAATGAAGAAGAATAATAGTTTGAAATTTATTATTACACAATCATTATCTCAATTCTTCTACCCAATTGCTTTTGCAATAATATACTTCTCGTTGATTTTACTTTAATCTTCACGAACACACACACACATACACATACACACACTGCGTTCCTTGTCAGAAGGCACCTCAGAAAAGCTAAAGCCAAAAAGATGTACATATGAATTGAGGCATTTATTAATACAGTAATTTCTCTTTACAGATATACATTAATTGTCTGCTAAAGTTCCAGTTAATGGTAATGCCGCAAGCCTTCCAAAGGCCGCAATGATACGCGGGCGCGATAACAGCGCAAGAAGAAGAGCTCGCTCGCTCGGGAACGTCGCGCGGGAACATAGAAGGTATGGGAATGCGAGTGTGGGCACGTCGCATCATAACTCCGTGAGCGCCGTAAATCAAAGTGGACGCCTCGTGCACCCATAGAAACGGTTATATTCGGCCATAACGGCGCGTACCCACCGTGACGACGACGAGGCTATATTTTAATGGTAACGATAAATTACTTACGAGAAGAGAATCGCGCGTCGCGCGGAGATGGCGGCGATGAAATCCTCACGCGGCGAGGCCGCGATCCTCCTGTCGGGCATCCTTCTCGTCCTCTCTTTTAGCGAGCGAAACCTCTTCCGTTCGCACGTGCGAGCGAGCGAGCGAGCGAGTGAGCGCGAGTGGACGGTACCATTGATCGCGATCCGACGTGTCGGCGCGCGAGAGAATTACTTCGACTCCGGCGCGGTCTACTGGAATCGCGATAACGTACGATCTGCGGATCGCCGGGATGAAATATTAACTCGTACGGAGCTGCCTCGATATCCCAGTCTCTCGGCAGCGAGAGTAATTTGCCGGCGTGCGGGGAATAGGGAAAATTTATATTAGACGTGTGCTCATCACGCGAGATTACGCCCGCGAAGTAAGTACCTAGCGAGCTCTTCGCGGTAATCGCTACCTCTTATCCGACGTTATCTGTCGTTGCTACAGCGAGAGAACGACATTCGAGCACCGAATCTGTGAGAGAACGTCGTGTAGGATGTTACTCATCACGTTCTAGAACGCGACTCGTCCTTTTATCGGATGCGGTCACTTTGCAGGATTTCGCTTTTAGATATCGGCCTGGGTGGCGCGGTCGGCTATTACGAATCTTTGCGACGACACGAAGATTAATGCCCATCTTTCCACGTACCGCATTAATACGCTGCGCGATCGTACGTGCGTACACCAGTGTGTTACATTATGATAACAGAATGGATTTCAATGTAATACCTGCGCCTGAGCGCGACGCCGATGAAACAGTGTCGTGTGGAATAATGTAATTTCTCTGTACACGGCAATATATTAGATACGATGCTGTTCGTCTACGTTTAGTTTATATGCTCAGTACTAAAATTACAACACATACAATTCAGATAGATAAATATCCAAAAGTAATCTTTCTCTTGTATTTACCTTACTTTAAGAAATACAAAGATATGTAGAATGTAATACAAGATTTAGATAACTTAGTTACAAACTTAGTTTCAAAAAGTAACTATTTACAAATTTAACTAGATATAAATCTGGAAATAATTTTGTTGGACCAAAATAATTACATAAGAATCTCAAGCTTGATGAGCAACGGCTCAAAGAGTTTTGATTCTAACGATCAATTTCAATATCTTATTATTACATAATTATTTACATAATTATTTTGGTTCGACAAAATTATTTTTGAATCTTTAGCTAAATTTTTAGATATTTCAGCAAAATCGTCCTTTCCATGAAAAAATAAAATTTATGAAATACAAAATTAAATGCATGATACAAAAAGACAGATAAATGATCAATACTCTTGTAGACTTAATTAGATCTTTTTCTCGTATTCGTGAGTCATCGCCATCGCAGCTACCGAACACTTAACCGGATCACAGCTCTGACCTTCTGAAACCGAGTTTGCGCAAGCTACGCTAACTGCTCGCGAGCAGATCGCCCACGCAGCGTGCAAGGTGGTCCGAGCACTTGAGATCTTCGGGTCTCGGTCTCCGGACACTTTTATGCCCCCGACGACGAGCGACGACGACATCACCGAGCACCTTCCTCACGTGGGCGACTCATGGGAACTTATAACTGCTTCAGTCCGTCGTCGTTTTCTCGACGCTCGGTTGCTCGCCTTTCAGTGATACGTACCTTCCAACGTGCTCGTACGCTGAATATATTATATTTAACAGAAATTTAGCAGGCTAGATTTATAAAGCATAAATTTCGTAAAGATAAGTTAAAAAATATTTTTTAACTTTTTCAACAATTCGTAGTTTTACTAATTAATATTTTTAAGAACGTTCCATCTTATGTAATTTCCAGGTATATTAAATGAGAATCTAATTCACTTATATCGTTGAATCGTGATGTCCTCGATTTGATGACAGCTTGAAACAATCCATACAGTCGACGTGATTTTCGTTCGTGAGACACGTGGCTGTAGTATCGAGGGATTTATCGTCGTATGAGGAATGCGGCGCAAGGTGGTACGCAAGGGAGAAAGAGAATAAGACGTTGGTTTATGCGAGAAGAATGAAGAAGGAAACGAGACGATTCTCTGCCTCGCACTTGGCATATCTATATACGCGTTGTCTCTCTTCATACTCCGCGATGATGCTTTCCTAGCTTCTCTCACTCCTTTGTCTTTTTTTCTGGCTTCCTCTTCCTCCCCTCCTCTGTTTCGTCCTCTCTTTTTCTCGTCGTTGCTCGCGTAGTTGCTCGTACACACGCGCGGGTACACACGCGAGTGGTATACGTAATACCATCGAGGCTCGAGCGTATAAAACGCGTCTTTGTGCGCTCGGACCAGCTGTTTGTCTAACACCTCGTACCTGCCCGGGGTCAGTGGCGATTCTGTTACGAGCCCCGGGAACGTTGGTCGTTCGATCCACGGGCCCGGGGTCAACGCCACGATCCTGGAAGATCGATGCCGTCGGTTTACGAGACGTAGGCAAACCATCGAAACTTGGCAGAGATTTCGGTTAGGAGCATTAAGTTATCTAGAAAATACTTTAATGTCTAGTAAGAGGGTTAAGAAAGAGCTTAATTGATCGCTTCAGTAATAATTTTGATCGCTTTTGTAATAATTTTTTTATAAATATGTAGGAAATATCTTATGATTATTGAGTAAAATATTTCGCCAATATTAGTTCAACAGTATCCGGTCAATTACCCAATATTGGCTATACATTGTTTTTCCAATATTTTATCAATATTGAGCAAATATTGAACCCAATATTAGCTTAATATTGTTCAATCAATAGTGATATGATCAGAACCTTCTGATTCAATCAGAAATTTTTTCAATTTTCTCTAATAGAAATAATCTACTTTACTACGATTAGAAATTTGTAAATGTTAAAAATGTCTTGAAAAAACGTCAATAATTAACAATTATTTGGACTCTCTCTGTTGCGTACTCGACGGGAAAAAGTCGATCGAGAATAATAAATACATTGTAGATTAGTAGAGGACCGCGGGAGCCCGTGATTGATATTCGCAAAGGTATTCTTTGCCGATACTGCTAATAACTTATCCGGTAGACGATGGCCAACGTCCACTTCTTGCACGTCTATCAAGTCTCAGACTTTCGTGGCTCGATGCTTGTGCCACAGATCGTTCGTCACCGAATGTTTTACGAGTGGGAGCGCTTTGTGTGGTCCTCGTGTCAAAATGTGTCAAAATTCAAGTTCGTGGTCTCGTGGTGTCGAGTAAAAAGCGGTTCGGTGGCTCTACAAATTAACGGGCTGTCCTGACAGAAGACACATCTACGACTTACACATGAAAATGAATGAAAGAAAGAGAAATGAATAAATTCTTTGTTAGAATTTGATTTGAAATTATCAACAAAGACTCTGATCCAAAATTCACCGTTAACATTGAAAATATATAGTTTACGTTACGTGTACAATACAAATTTTTAGCATCGGCAGTGAATTTTGAAATACAGCCAAGATCGGTAAACGCAGAAAATTATGAACGCTAATTAAAAAACAGTGTTGAAGTAGATTTCCATTTTATCGCTTTGTACTTATCGATTGCAGAAAGAGTTATTTAAACACGAATGCAGATAACAATCGAGAAGAATGCAATCTAAGTGAAACTTGGTATTTCAATCGCGATATTCTCGATGGAAAAGAAGAGCCTATTTCTGTCGAGGACGGAAAGACTCGCGTCATATCGCTCCGAGCGAAAATAGTCGACGATTCGCTTCCTAGCTTCGCTCGTCCTTCCTACGTTGCATACGAACGATCCTCTTTTACGTTTACGACAATCGAATGGATCGAGAGGCGACCGTCCTTGGTAATTACGGTCGCGCTATCGCGCGTAGAAATGCGAGGAAAAATATCCCGGGAAATTGTAGCGGGTTTTACACCGCCAGCGAAAGTTTAAAACTGCAATATGCGTCAGAGATTATTTTTCTGTTCATTTTTCTTCATAGTCTTGTACAACGCACGTCTCATCTAATATCGTCTATTACGAACAATGGTGAAGATAATCGTGCAAGCGAGCGGATTAGATATGCAATATTTTCTTGGTAATTGCAGCGAGTGTTGGAACAATTCTTTACGGCGTGCGCAGCTGTCTGACTCGAGAGATATATGTATTTTCCTGCGTATTTCTTGTCAAGTTTTAAAAGAGCGTTATTATGTAGCGATGACGACAACATCGCTACGACAACGATGTATCGGTCGAACGAAACGACCGAAAGAGTTGCGAAAACCGGCCGTTCGATTGGCCCACAATATAGTTGATGTTACATTACACTCGCTGCAGCGAGTTCTTTATGATCGCGAGTTGCGCTTAAACGTGCGCGTGGAAATTTTCGAATACGTGTGCGAATAAAATTAACCCGAGCTGTCGCAAGACGCATAAACATAAACATCAAAGAAGATGGACATGAAAATTGCGAACGTTTGACACATAGGCGTGAATGGAAACTAAACTATCGTCAGCAGCGGCATGCATGCTGGATATTTCAGATATGTAAGTGCGAAAAAGAATACTGCATTAAATGCAGAGATGCTTTAACAATGCGGTTACAATGTAGTGAGATTTCATTACGACAGTACTATGAAAATTTAATAAATAGATAGCACTTATAGGGAGAATTTAAAAAAGGAAGTGTTAATATCATAACTATTTTCTAAATAAATATGAAAAAGATTGCTGCAAAATGGTACTCTAATGCAAAAATGATTTAAAAAGGCAATTATAATGTAGTGAAATTTCACTATGACAGCACTATGACAATTTAACCCATACACATATGATAATTTTATGATACTTCACTACACACGATGAGTCATTCCCGAATTAATTTTCGTTACTTTAACAAATGTATACGAATTACTAAGTGATTTTTACAAATATTTTTACAAACATCTTTAGAATATTTATAAAGTCGTCATTTAAAAAAATGATAAACATTAAACTGATGACTTGATGATCTTAATTTTTCAAAAAAAAAGGAGTATACAAGATACGAATGACCCAATCGTATGTATTAAGAGTCAATAAATACATATCTAAGTTATAGAGAATTTAAGAAGGAAAGAACGTTAATAGTCTACTATTTTCCAGAGATAAGTTCCAGTGATAAATGATACTTCCACATTAAATGTAAAAGTGGTTTAACAATGCGATTACATTGAAATTTCATTACAACAGCACTATAACAATTTAATAGATAACTTATAGAGAGCATTTAAGAAAGTGTTAATACCGTAACTATGCATATTTTCACAGGTACTGTTGCAAGAATCAATCCTCTTTCGCCTAGAATGAAAAAGACATCTCTTTCCTGCCCTTATGTCATATCTCTGTGCTTTTGGTCGCCTCTGATTGAGATAAAATCGCGGCTTTAACTCGCGTCGGACGGAGAAGTATCGCTCGATAGAATCGAATGCTTGATTTTCTATAGGATAGGATGCAACTATTGTGCATGATGTTGAATGCACGATCGTATGCGTGTAAATGGATCCAATTGCGGGACAGTTTGCGTCCTCAGCCATCGCGCGAGACGTTTACCTATAGATTTCCACAGATAAAGTCATGCCTTCATCTTGTATAGCCGTGCCAGCCGGATACTTCCGCTTGTCGAATCCGTTCAGAGATCATACAATGTTTCTAACAAGAAAATTCGATCCTTTTCTTTTCTGCATATTTATGTATTAGATTTATACGCATACTGCATCAAAAAATGTCCGCATTAAATGTATATAATGTAATATAAATCTTATATAAGATAACTCCGGCAAATAAGCCGCGTTAATTTACGTAGAAGTCAGAAAAAATAGAAGAAGTGGAGATAATTTTCCCGCAACTACTCTATTACATGCCTTTGTTATATTAGTATTGTATTATGATTTCAGTTTTTTGCTCTGTTAATATTAATATTAATGAAATTATTGTGAGTTGAATCGATTTGTCACTGTGTTGAGTAGCGCCATCATAAATTATAATCTACATAAGATGACTGTAGGACGTACAAAAGACTTAGTGGTTATTTCGTGATACATGAGTGAGGAATAATAAAGCATGTATAACAAAATAGTACTTTGTATTTTTTGTTTATTGTCTTGTATCCCACCTGAACATACGGCATTTTTAGCAAATGGGATTTTGCCCAAGTATACAAAGTGGGCAGATTGAATTCTGTGCACTAAATGCAATGAACGCATTACATGAAATATGTACCTCATGTCATAACACTTGTAATACATCTGGGAAGATTGTAATTATTATTTATTGCTTCCATATACATATTTATCATTCTTATTCCTTAATAAAACTTTATAAATGCATTTTATAAGTTATTATGTCATTTTACGACTTATTTATATGTATTATTTGTAAATTTTTCATGAGCCGTATAGTATATTCCCCTTCTCGCTATTAGTAGCCATATATCCCATTCCTAAATACAAGGGTTTAAAAAAATTCATTTTTTAATACAAAATATAAATATTTCGGATTTCCAATATTTTTTTCATAATAGTAGAGAATATAAAGTTTTTACTGATATAGTTTGTTTATTTTAAACACAGTAAATAATACTTAATAAATTAAGTTTTTGATAGATGCGGCACATATATTGGAATTACAGTAAACAATAATGCATTACAAAAGAGACACAATAAGAGGATACGTTATCACATAGCGTGGATTAGCGTATGTAAACGTTTAATTACGCACAATCCCACATGCGCATATCTAAGGAGTATATAAAGAAAAATATCAACAATGAAAGCCACGAAGCCACGAAGCCACACAGCAACCTAGAGCGAACAGTAAGAGATCGTATGACGGTCAACGACGTTGTACCGTATGTACCGTACACTTGCAGTATAGGACATTCAACGATCATAGAAGCATCCGTTGTTCATAATACTCGCAAGTTTCTCCATCAACAACGGAATGTTCGCGAAGAATTTAAAAATATTTTGCAACTATTAGTTTCAATCACATGTGCTTTTATATTACCCGAGAATATTCATCTGTTAAATTATCCACTAGAGAAAAGATTCGAAAGAAAAAAAAAATAATTTTGTATTTTAATTTTTTTTTATTTAACTGCAATATTTTAAATTTTTTTCGTATTTCATGATAGGTGATTTATGTGACAGGTATAGCAGATGCTTTATATATAAGTTTTTTTCTTATAGATTATGAAGCTATAAATATAAATGAAAATGCTCCAGCATATACGGGAAGAAATCTATCATAATCACCTGCCATATGTCATGAACCATGAAAATAAATTTTTAATGTAAAAAAATATAAGAAATTGTTTAAAAAATGTAAACTGACGGTAATTACACTGTATAGCTACTGTGTAATTACCATTAGATCGCGGACGCATATCTTCGACCGCCCAAAATGATCGCTATTTGTTAACGAATAGTATCATGTCTAATTAAGATGTAAGCGAAAAGCTAACAGTTCTCACTTCACGTGCCGCGCGTGCCGATGGATTATTCTTAGAATGCTAATTGAAAATTAACCGACTGCCGCGCTGACTCGGGTCAACGGAAATCGCTAGAATTATTGTCAACGCAGCCGGTGATACAATAGATACACGCAGCCATAATCCACGCTGGCAGCTTCCGTACGCTGAATCCCGATAAACTGCATCGACCCATCTCGAACTCGTTATTATGACGGCGAATGGGACGACCACACGCATGTCAAAACGCGGCCAAAAGCCGTTTTTGCGTAAAACGATCAGCGTTGCTCGGCTTTCTGTCGTAAAATACCACCCACACGCTCCGATGCGTCGCGCTCGCTCGCGAGCCGCAACTGGGCAACAACGTGAGAATGTCGTGTGACGATAAAAGTTACGCTCGTGAATTTTACGTTCCACATCGTGTCCCCGATCTCACTGCTAGCAGGCGATACGCTCGTCCATATATTATGAATACGAGTGCAGCCCGTCACAAACGTCGCGCTGTTTCATTTCCCAAAATTCGCATACTGACGATTTCAGGTCGCACGGGGAACCGGCAAATTTATATCGACGATAAAAATGGTATCTTTGTATCGATCATGCAGTTGACGGTCACATAACAGTATATTATTTATAACGAGCATATATCATTCTTGGTGAAATCTACTTTTGACATAGAGGTGTAAAAGATAAATAAGGATTAAAAAATTGTAGAGAAAGAGTGAGATAATGTGAGTCCCCATTTCATTTTGTGTATTTTTTTATCTTTTACGTTCAATTCAATGATGTTGCAAATAATAATTTTTATTAATCTAAGTTTGATATAAAAAACTAACTTGCAATAATTAAGATAGTTTAGTGACGAACTTGAAACTATGTTAAATTTGAAAATCATATGAAAAAACGTTGAGATATCTTGTAATAAACATCAATTGTCAATAAAAAAAGCCACACTAATCGTGAAAGCAATTGTTTCACAACTTCAATACTTATCTAAAAACAATAAGTTAAAATATTCTGCAAGAAATAATTAAAATAGAATTTTAAGTGGACCAATTATCATTCTCTTCTAAAAGTACTTCTCCTTCTAAAAATACTTCTTATAAAAGCTTTTCAAAGTATTCTGTAGTTTGTTCATTATTTATAATAAATATATAAAAAATATATATCTGAGATTGATTTGTAAAATTATTGAAATTATAGAACGTGTGTATCCGTTAATAAAAGTACACAATATTCAAAAATTCAAGCTGCATCATTGTTTCCAAGGTAATCAGGCAATTATCTTATTTTAAACAATATTATAAGGAGTGTTTTATTAATCACCGACTGGTAGATTTGTGTTCCAAAGGCGCATTCCTTTCTGAAGATCGATCGAATAGATCGAAAATGCAATCGTACACACGACTACGCGATTGTTTACGTCTCGCGAAATTCCAACTCGATAAATTCGATTTTTTTGCATGGAGACAAATATAGTATCTATCGACCATTCAGTTGATACAATGCAGATCGCGCAGACTACCGTGCACGCATACTAAGACTTACAAGAAGACTGGTCCATTCAAGAGTCAACTTTACTGAATTATATCTCACCATGAATTCGCACGGGCTAACCGTACCGCGCAAATTTACGCGTGTCCGAAGATTCAATGGTGAATCGCACGATATAGCATTGTAGCGCAATATCCAGCATTGTCTTTTCATAAATAAATATATATACATATATATATATATATATATATATATATATATATATATAAATATATATAATATCATTTTTTTTTTTTTATTATTAAATCATGATATTAATATATATTTAAATTATAATATATTTAATTCTTCATTCGATGTATATAATTGATATATACATATATA
>Ga0157364_1001516_pt1 | contig 19894 bp, 9 predicted proteins | sample AttsexASBM2_FD_111476 | JGI IMG/M metagenome (GOLD analysis project Ga0157364, IMG submission 111476) | Fungus gardens microbial communities from leaf cutter ant in Ribeirão Preto, State of São Paulo, Brazil - Atta sexdens ASBM2 | ecosystem: Host-associated > Fungi > Mycelium > Unclassified ...
AAAATTATTTATAAATGGAGTTTGTGCTGCAATTTTTTCAATTTTTTAATATAAAACATACGGAATTTTTTTTTATATTTTTATAAGGAATTATAAAACTATGAAAAAAAAATGCTACTGGAACTGTCATTATTTCCTTGTTAGAATGTCGTATTAACTTTATGGATATCTAAAAGTGGTATCTGTAATGTTAGCACATTCTATTAAATCATATATAAAAAAAAGATAATGATAATTCTAGTATGCGTATTTCACAGTTCTTTATGAAAATAAAATTTTTATCCTACAAAAAATCAAAATTGAAAATATAATGTGTTCTTCACGAATCTAGCATGATATATCTAGTCTAAAGTACAGATAAATATTTCAATTTTTAGCTACAGATTCCATTAGTACTACTCGGGATTTATCAATATATGTAATTTAAAAACAAAATTCCAACAATTACCGATTTTACTATCTACATTCTATCATATAAATACGCGCTGAATGATTGTTTTTTAATACTCTGTATATTTATCAATCATTATTTTCACATAAATAACTTTTTTGTCAAGTTATATTAAATCTAAACTTTTTTTTACACACAAAATTTTGACTTTTCTTTAAAATTTATTATACTTTATTAAGTAAATTTCTTAGACAATAGGTTTTCAAAATATATTTTATTTTTCTGCTTAATTTTTTTTAAAGCAATAACTAATTCCAAGCGTGCAAAGTACAGAACATAAAGAATAAAATCACTACTATTTTGTTGCTTATGTAAGAAATGACGAAATAATATTATAACGTTCTTGGGAAGTGGCAGGAAAGTCTTATTCATAAAAGTGCTGATTACATATTTATGAATCTATAAAGAGAGAGAAAACTTACATATATTTGATTTTTTTTTATTTATAATATTTATGACTATCGAATTACTTAATAGGAAGTTTTTGCAATAATATGGATCCAGATGTGAATGGTAAAATCACGTTATCCTTTTTTAAATTGATTGTTAAGAAGAAGATAACGTTAGCATTCACCATTTGGTAAACGATATTACAAAAGCTCTTTAATATATCGCTTCTAACTACGATATTGTTTGTCCATATTATTCCTTAAACAGGTACGACGAAAGTTCTCCAAAGAAGAATTCTCAAATCCAGATGACACTGACGACACTCCAAATAAGCGTTGTTCAAGTGTAAGATGATTGCATACAAATTTAATATTAATCACAATAAATTCTACTTAATTTACGTTTCGAAGAATTTATAGTAAAATATTATCTATAATATTATCTATAATATTTATCTATTATAAATATTATAATAGTTTTAATTGTAATAATAATAATTGGTAACACATTTAGAATTTTGAAACATAAATTAATTAATAATTGAATTGTATTCAAATTAAATTACAAATTTTGAATTAATTACGTATATTTTATATTACTCATGTTATTATATTACTGTACACTTGACAGTCTGAAAGTTTTGCAAAAGTTTAATTGAATTCTCATTTTATTAACAGCATTTATCGCCAGAAGCCAGTCCATTGAGTACAAGATCGTCGAGATACAGTCCTCGGGAGAGCGAGAGCGAACCCACTCCTGCATTGCCGCGTAAAACCGGAGGAGACTCCTGTTCCGCTTCCCAGAGGATACGCGACGCTATTACGAGAACTAGGAGAGAATCCAACAGTAGCACAAGATACGAAAGTAGCGGCAGCGAAAGTGTTAGGTGTGTTATTCATACACTTTGATATTAAGTGTCTTTAATATTTATATTAAAAAAAAAAACATATTGATGTGTCACACATTTTTCTTTCAATTTTAAAATAAAAAATTATAATAATTTTATAAAAGCAAAATTACATTCTTAAGATGCAAAAAAATCTCCGAAATCAGACATTGTAGTTTTGTGTTTACCATATAGATTAAGTGAGACCGGTTTGCACGGATATGCAGAATTGGCAAGGAAAGTAAAGTTCTTCGGAGGAAATGGTAATGGCTCGGTTTCGTCGACAATCGATGGCGATGAAGTTGTGCAACGTGACAGTGCAACCAGCGCAGGCGAGGATGAAATCAATGATGATGGCCACGACAGAACAGGCCCAATTCCTTCGCAAGGAAGGACGATGCTGCGACGAAGGAGACAGTTCGATGCTCAAGGTAATTACAATTGTAATACGCAATTGTAAAATTATTAAAATATACATATAATTTTCCTAATTAAATCATTAAAACAATAATTTTGATGTATTAAATATTCGTTATTTAAACAATTGCATATTTAAATGGATTAGAGATCGAAAAGAATTTACTAACACTCGTTCTTAGAATCGTTTAATTATATAAATTTTCTTCGTTGTTAATTGAAAGAGTTTTAGTTTTGTTTGTTTTCTCTAAGTTATTTACATTTTTAAAAAGCGTAACCGTAATTAATAATAACAAACAGTGCAATTATCGTATAATAACTAAGCATCGTTTCGCTTTCGCGACTGTCTAGCTGCATATTGACTGCCGATAATTGTCATAATTGCTCAATCGTGTACTCACGCGACTCTCAATTAAATTTTTGATGTATGTTTTCATTATTTTTGCAACAATCGCTCAGAATCGAAATGTTGAGATTTTTTCCTTTGTTAATAAGTTTACAATGAAATGAACTTTCCTTGATTCTTAAACTTGAACTCATTTTACGATCTGCAGCAGATATCTAGATTAATTAATATTAATAAAATTATCATAATAAGAGAATAAAATTAATAAAATAATTAATAAAATTATTGTAATAAGAGAATAATTTTTCATTTGAGTAAAAATTCTTATCTAGATTTTTGATTATTAAATTTGTAAGTACGCATAGAAATACTCCTTCTTATTCGTTTATTTACTATCTACTAAATGTTTATTTATTACCTACGTACTCTATTTATTACCTACGTACTTTACTCTCTACTAAATATTCTATTCACTAACAGATATATCTACATATATAAAGAGTATATGGCCACTCATAATGATAAGCTCATCGATTATCGAAGCCTTTGGGTAAACGTCTTAGTTGAAAGCAGTCAGTATTCTCTAACAAAACCGTGCGAATCCAGTGAGGTCTCATTGTCAATTTTAAAAACAATTTTAAAAAACACGTTTAAACTGCGAGACAATAAATTCATTTTTGACTTAATATTGCGTCTAAGTGTTTTGCGATAATAAAATCATATCTAAAATTATAACTAAAATTCGTAAAAAGTACGGAACAATAGTTCATAAAATTGTACCGTAATTAACGTATCGTATGAATAGGTTAACGAAATGATATCTATTAATGAGAGAAGAATAATTAATACAATATCGAAAAAACATTCTTATTGATTTTTATCGCTTTTAAGAAAGAAATTTTTAAAAAATTTTGCTAATTGATCTTATATTCTTAAGTATTCTTAAGTACCTCAATAATGTCTCGGGAAATATTAATAATTCTTACTTGATATTATGTCAATTTTTTTCCTTCATGTTTCCAATGAAATCTCCATTTTCGTTTTCAATAAGCATCGCGTTTCAAGCAGGATTAAAAAGCAGGATTAAAGGATATTAAAAGAGCAATTATTTTTAATCTCGTATTTCGTCAGCCACGAGAGATTCAATGGAATGTGAGAAAGGAATGCATTCAAAGTTTAATAATACATAAAACGCTTGACATGCATATTTCGAATCAATGTCGATCTTCATAATCCAAACACACCTGTGATTTTGCGCGATCATATCAATTGTAAAATCCGAGTCGAGCGCAAATCACATAATTCAGAGATCGATCGTTTTATTTTGTAAGTTTTTTCGTGATTTGTTTCGAAGTGTGTGCTTTCTGCAAACATGACGTTATCAAGAATATTCCAATTGTCAATCACGTTTCTTATCGATGTACTTTCTCCTTTTCTACGCCGGAATGGTCGTGATTTTGTATTTGCTGTTGACGAGAAGTGATTAGCAATCAACATCAAAATGTGACGATGCATCTTTTTCTCCTTTAACGTTTCACAAAAATATTTTTGTCAAGAATGAAACAAAAAATAGATGAAAGGTATGCTTAATTTATATAAAGTATATAAAGTTTATATAAAATAGATCTACAGCAAGCTGTCATAAATTAAGATCTCAAATGTTTCACTCAAGATATATCAAGTCTCACTTCAATTATATTCCTCAACCGTCTGACACTCGTACCCTTTCACTAATTCGTTCATTGTTATCTTTTTTGCATCGTATGTTAAATTGATGGCAGCTTATTATCGCTACGTTTTGAGCCATAGAATCTTGAGATTCATGAGCCCGTTCGCTCATGAATCTCAAGATTCTCGTCCTAGATTCCGAATAAAATTCTTATCTGCTCATCTCTACCGTCCATTCTTGCCCGAGTATGATCGTTTTAGCACGGAATCATCCGTACGTGGCGCGACGGCGAGCGAAGCGGTGGGCAGCAGGTGAGGCGAAGCGAAGCAGGGCCCAGGGAAACAGCATAGGAATAATAGTGTAACAACGTTCCCTGCTGGCACTGTATAGTCCGCTCACCTGCGACGCGAATATACGGGGTGTTGCAGAATCACCACTTGATGAGCGAGGAATAATAAAATGTGCGGACGTGATTATTGCATGAATTCGTCGGATTGTAAAAAAGCCACGACTCCCGTCACTCTTGCATTAAGAATTCTTTTGATACGATTACATTTTAATCGATATCAAAGATAAGAAAAAAATACAATAAATATTTGAATAGATTTTTTTTTATGAATTACTCTAGATGGAATCGCAAAACTTCGAAAGCCCCGATATTAATAAAATTCTTATATTTAAAACTGTCTTAAGGATATGTATAATCTCTGTCAAAAGTAAATTGGAAATTTGGTTCGTATAAAAATAAATGTTATGCACATATGAAACAGTTCGATAATGTCATTATTTATATTTAACAATACAGTTTTATAGTTTGAATAAATTTTTTTTCATTTTATGTTATTTTTTAAAAACATTTACACTTCTTATATGAAATAATTTTTTAACCTACGTTCTAAATCGCTGCTAAATGTTTTGTATTATTTTCAAATACAGTAGAAATACAGATAAATCTGTAACTTTTTCGATTTTTTTTCGATATGTTTTCATTTTGTTAAAAAATACATGTAATATATTCTTAAATATAATCTTAAAATATCATACGTCAATCACACAGTATTAGCATTTTAAAAGCATTTAAAATTTTTACTTAAGATTTATGATGATTTTAAAATAAGAACCAACTATAATTACCGATCTAAGACCTCTAAGTTTTTGTTCATTTTGTTCACGGAGAAGATACCACCGTTTTTCGTCATTGTGAAATACGTTTTTTTTTGTTTGTAACTAAAATAAGGTTGCAAGCAGGAAAAAAGATACGGAAGATAGCGGATTGCTTTTATTGAATTAGTCACCCGATATAGTACGACGTAATGCACTATAGCGTCGGGATACTATGTGTTGTAGTAAGGTAGTGACCGACGCTGCACGGGATTCAGGTGTGCCCCTTGGTGTAGACGCTCTCAGTTTAGCGGCGGTAGCCCACGCGAATCGCTCGCCTTACCTTCTTCGAGTTGGCGTGGTGACCAGAGCCGCTTTTATTTCGCGACAAGAAAAGAGAATTGAAGAATTCAATCCTCCGCGTTGCCGATCTCTTTGGTTTCTTGATACTTGAAAGTGGTGACCGAATGTTTCGAGCTTTCCCAAGTCAATTTTCATATATTCTCGGATGATCAATGAAAGAAACAATATAATTCGATAAAATAGTTGAGAAGATACATCTGTATCTTCGTTAACATGTGAAATATCAGTTTTTTTTTAATATCGAAGAAAATATTTCTTAAAAAGAAATGTGTTACATCTTGTTCAAAATAATGATATCGACAAAAAACTTTCTACATATAACTTTTCATGCATTTCAGAATTATATCTTTGACATAATTCTAAATTACATACATAGTCTCTTCTCGTACTGTGAAAGACATCAGTGATACCAAATTATAAATTCTTTGAAAATCTCTTGGAAATTTTTTTTAGATCTTATTTGAAAAATTTTTTAGAAGTTTTACAAAGTGTGTAATTTTATATCTCCAAATGTATGTGTCTTTACGTACATGCGATGACAGCCAAACCATTCGAGGACAACGAAAAGATTAGAAAAATTTGATTAGAACTCTAAGTTGTTTGGTAAGGCTTCATTGCGGTTATATTTCGGTGCATTGACAGACAGCGAATCAGAACGTTTTGCAAAACTTTGCGAGAGTTGAGGAACATTTTATTTGACGCTGACACTTTTTCACGAAAAGTCACTGCACGATCACGCTTCACTTTAAATGTAATAAGTAATATCTTAAGGTGCTAATATGGCTTTGTGATGATTTATGACATTTTAAAACTGTACTAAAATAGTTTTAAATATGTATAAGAAATTATGAATATCGGCTATAAACTTTCAATCATAATATTTAATTGCAAAAAAATTAGATAAGATTAGATAAGATTAAATCGAAATTGAAATAATCATTTCAAATTGATGAAAATCAATTTCAATATTTCAATTATGAAGAAATAATTATAAATAAATATATTTTATGCAAAGCAATTAATTATATATATAATATTATGTTAAGAAATCTATTGTACTAACACTTTCTTTTTATCGCATGCTATTTTCATACAGTTACAATTAATGAAATATATACAAATATGAATACAATTGCAAACAGTGAAAACTCCAAAAATTTATCGATTTTATATCGATGCTTTTTAATAATAAAAAAATAAAATATAGTTCTCTGCGAAATTAGAAAAAAATTTTATCGAAGTTATTTCAGCCATTGATAACATTTTATTTATTTAATTTCATAAAAAAGAAAGAATTTAATATCTCCTTCAAATAGAAAATTTTAATTTCTCAAAATTAGCCTATCATTATATTCTACTGCTTAGTATTTCAATAGCCCCATTTTATATCTTTAACGATAAACTAAATATAATTTCATATTTAAAGTGGATCACATGACATAAATTATAGACTTACCTCAGGTTAGCATTAACAATTGTAGACTCCAACATAAATATGAAGTAAGCCCATAATTTGCAAAGTTTACATAGATGCATATTCAAAGTAGATCTTACGAATTACAGATTTATCTAACTCTAGAGTTGACAATTGCAGGCTTTAGCATAAAAAGGTTTCTTTCAAATGATGTACAGAGTATTTGATAAGTAATAATAAAACTTTCGCATAGGGATAGAGCGGACTAAACTAAATCGAAAAGTCCTTTACAATTTTCACAATAATTAAAATATTAATTACTAAAAATCGTTAAATATTGGTTTTCAATAATTTTTTACTCAAGAACTATCAACTTTACAGAAACAACAAGTAACAAAAATTGTTTATTTTCTTCTCGTAGAGCTCTGAGAATGTTTTCACAATTTTTTAGTACAGCATATTCTCATGTTAAAAATAGTTACCAATAAAAGAAAATGCAGTAAAAAGTTAATAAAAAATTTTGAAAAAATTCTGAGTTCTATAAGAAAAAAATAAATAATTGTTATTTTTTGTAATTTTTCTGTAAAATTGATAGTACTTGAATACGAAATTATTTAAAACTAATATTCGGATTTTTAGTAATTAATAACTATTGCGAAAATTGCAAAATGATACAAGATTTTTCGATTCAGTTTAGTCCGCCCTAGAAGAATTTTATCGTTTTTCTTATCAAACATCCTGTACACACACACACACACACACACACACACACGCGCGCGCGCGCGCGCGCGCAGAGAGAGAGAGAGAGAAAGAGAGAGAGAGGGAGGGAGAGGGAAAGGCAGAGAGAAAATCAATTTTGAATTTTATTTTTGATATGTATACTTCATAAAATTATAGAGCTATTTTAATTTTTTCTTGTTTATTTAATCATCCTCGTTAAAGACTTAAATTCGCATTCAATTATTTTTATTTCACACAAATTGGAATTCAGAAATGTCTGTTTCATTTGACACGTCTTCTACACGTCTTCCACCTTTGTTTCCATTTTCTTCTCTCTCTCTCTCTCTCTCTCTCTCTCTCTTTCTCTCTCTCTCGCAACGCCATTCAGGAGAAGTCAGAAAGGTACGGTTGGTGATAATAACGCAAGGGGCCCCCGCGGAAAAATCATACACACAGTCAGAAACGACGGGCCTCCCTCGTGCCATTGACCAGGTAATTCAGCGACGCGTAAAAAACAGGCATATAAATGCGCCAACAGAGCAGGCCCTGATTCTTCTCTTTCGTGCCCCACTAAATCGCCACGATATTTGATCGTGCTCCATTTTTTCGTACATAGACACGAGAAGTACATAATTTAAAACAAACGAGATAATGAAATTGAAAATTTTAATTAAAACAAAGAAAGAAACAAAAGATCTCGAAAAAATATAATTTAAGAAACAGATAATAAAGGAACTGAGAAACTAAAAAACTAATAAAATATAATAAAATTTATCTCATTGCATAAAATCTATACTACATTGCATTGTAAATAAAAACGATGTTATTCTCTTTCTTCGGAGGAAAAATCTGGAATCGAGAAAAGAGATTTTAAAAATATTTTTGCGAGGATCATCCAAATTTTTCGCGAAGAAGCATCATCGGGATTTCGCAATCGTTTACGAAGGCAATTGTAAAGCGGATTTGCGCGCTCGCGAAGGATGTAATTTATCGAGTACGTAGTAGCACAGTAAAGAGATACTGAGGGGAACACATAGAACTAAGGTGGTGTAACGTAACCAAGAAGAGATTTAGACGCCGCCGCGCGCCATTCCGTTGGCGGATTGCAGGCTAAAAGCGCATTGTGTTTCGAACTGTACAATAGATATAAATCCAATCTTCCTACGTATGTCGCTGATGCGTAAGCTAAGTCACAAAGTACAAAGAGTTTTTCGCGCACGCGATGTATTACGTTGCTTATTATCATACCACTTTCCTATCGTCACTTTATTATTAGTACTTCGCGAATGTTAAGTGTATGTTTTCTTCTTTTATGCATCGACATATTGTATCATCTTCAATTTAAAAAAGATGAAAAATTATTGATTGAATAGATAATCCTGAAAAAAAGATATTATAATTCTGATTTTCGATTTTAGTAAATTATATTGTTAGTATTCTGTGTGTTTGGTGATTACAATATTATATGTATATATCCATTATATTAAATGATGTTGTTTCGAAATAAAAATTAAATTTTAATGAGTGTACATATAGTAAAACAATATATATATATATATATATAGGGTGTTTCTGAAATAACGTCTACAATCATACAGTGCTGTTCCTAATAAAAAACTGAGTCGAAAAGTTTTCTATTTTGCAATTTTTGTAATATTTTTTTTAGTTATCCAATGAGCAAAATGTTTAAAATCGACGTATAAGACATCTTTAAGAGTTCTTTAAGAAACATCTTCAAAAATTCACAAAGAATACTGAAAGATATTTTAATATTGTCTTATCGATTTTATCTATTTATTCGGTAATATTTAGAAATTAATATTTTATTAATTATTGCGAAAATTGCAAAATGGTAGAAGACTTTTTGACTCAGTTTTTTATTAGGAATAGCACTGTATGATTAGTGAGAGTTATTTAAGAAACACCTTGTATACACTTACGCTGAGGATTCTCGAGCATACATTTCTCCGCGATTGATTAATTAATCGAGCGAGTCTGTGAACGAGCGCGCTGTCGCATTTCAGGATTGTAATCATTAAAAGTCAGAATATACCAACTGTTCGTTAGCGTCGTGTGCGAGCAAACACGCTCATAACATTCAGAAGTTACTTCCAAGCTGGAAGAACATTAGCAAGTTTTTGCGCATGTTCAGTCGGTCGCTTCAGCGATGTTACTTGTCTGTAGCATAAGTGAGACTCCACAAGAGATATATAATAGATACTTACTCCGTTATGCAGCTGTCTTCCTCGGACTGTCAATTCTTTGGTGGATCATTATAATTGCGGCTTTGTATCATGCTCTTCACTAGATCGCTGCACTGCTCTATAAACTGTTTTGGAATTACCTCACTTATATATTTCTTCAATTCTTCAAATTTTTGAAAGATCATATCTTCAAGAATTTTAAAATAATTTATTTTTTAATCGATAATTTATATTTCTTTGGTAATAACAATTTAATTGTTTATTTTGTTAGTATCTTCTCTAATCCGAATGCTACGTATTTTTAATAGATTCAAGTAAATAATTTGCCTAATACAGTTATTGCAAAAATGTTCATTTATTTATAGAATTAGTAAACTTATAAAGTCTTGAAAAATTAATGAACCACTTTAAGAGAAATTAATATTATAAGATCAAACTTAATCATGATTTTACGAGATCGATTTATGCTATAAACTCTCGGAACACTAAATTGATACAAATGATACGAATAATTACCAACATTTCGATTGAGTGGACAAATCCAATTTATTGGAAAATTTTCTTTTTAATCTGTCTATCTCTACGATATTATCGCTCTCTTATTAAATCAACCGGTGAAACATAAACGAGTGAATGACGAACGAAATTGTTAAAAAAGGTTCGCGGCGACGTGGGAGATCGCACGCAAGATCTTGCTGCGGCGGCGAGGATCTGCAGAGCCTGCAGACCTTGAACTTGATCGGACGCGGGGGTGGAAGCAGTCGGCAGCGCAGTCCTAATCCTGCGACAGGTGGTCCAGGTCAGGATCAGCCAGCATCCGTGGTGGATTACAGACGGCTAGTGTTCATCAGCTCGGACTCGTCGTCAGGCCGCGAGGAGGACGATGCCGACAGTAGTTGCTCAAGCTCGTCCTACCTGAACGGACTGCCGCGCAACAGCAATCACCACCATCATCACGCGCAGTCGCTCGAGGACTGCGACTGGGACTACTTCGAAAGCGGCTCTCTGCCGTTGCCAACAACACCAATTGTCACCGTCGGCGCTGGTGTTAACATCGCCGGTACAGCGGATATCATTGGTCAGGACGTTTGGAGTTGCTGCCCAGGACGCGGTTCCGCTGCTTGTCAGGTACTTCTATAATATTATAATATTATATCATATATTTCATTTCACATACGTTACGTTTGAAAGAAATTAGAAGTATTAGATTAGTGCAGAAGTTTGACGTACTTTTATAAATAAATCTGTAAGGATTATAATTTTCGTTATATTTTTTTTCGTCTGAAAATTCACCAAAGATTCAAATATTCAATATTAAGGATTTTCAAGAATAAGTCTAATAATATAGTTCTAATAATATAATTCTCTTAAGCATATGATTTGTAGTCATTGTTTTATAGCAGCTTCCTGAATCTTTTTAATTAATTTTTATTTTAATAAATTTATTTATTTGATTTAATCGTACATTAAAATTTAAATTTTTATTTACGAAATAATTTCATATAAATAAATTGAATAAAAAAATGATGTTACGCGCGATGAGAACAGTTTTCCATGAACATGAACACAAGTCATGTGACCGCGACTGGGTGCCGCTGGTTGTGCATCCGTTTGACAAACACATTGCTGCAGCTAAATTAATCATTCACGTTCTACTAGCGAAGAGAGTCGCACGGCAACTATGCGGAATTCACGGTCACACTTTGTCAATAAACTCGTATATTGAGCGACGCCTCACGTTGATTACAACGATCGATAAGCACTTCGTACTGAATTGTCACTGCTACACAGCTTTGAGTTGTTAACCCATATTTCTCTATTTATACTTCTTATAAGTAGAATGTATTTATAGAAAATAAATGATTTAACATATTTTTTTTGTGCACATTAATTAAAATTTTAATAATATCAGAAGACAATTTATATTTTCTTAGCGCAAAATTTGAAATTGATATATATTTTGATCGATATAAGTACATCACATTTTTTTTTGTTTACTTATAATTTTTATTTATAATTATTTTTTGACATTTATATTTTACAACTTTTTTTAATAGAGGAGATAGTAGTATTACGGCCCTCATTTACATTTTATACGATAACTTGGTTGTATAATAAAAATTTAAACTTAAAACTTAATGATTACATTCGTGAAAGTATTGTTCAAAACCCAAAGTTACGAAACATTTATTATATAGGATATTATTTATAAAAATGTGGCACTGCATTAATGACTCGAAAAGAAACAGAAATGATAATTTGGCTTCCTACAAAAATATATTTAAAAAATTGATTTCATTAAAAAAAAAAATAGTGTTTGGTTACAAAATTAACAAAAAAGTAAAATATTTTAGAATGCAAATAAATGTATACGTTACACACATAACTTCTGCATATAAAGTGCTCAGCACTAAAAATAGTATACGTTACACACATAACATAAACTATATTAACAGAGCTATAATCGATTATCAAATAATTATTTTGATATGAGATTTGAGATGAGAGGCCGCGAATAATCAATATGCATAAAAGGCCATAGTTTAACAAAATGCCGTGCAAATTTACATAACTCAAAATATGTACAGACAAATAAAATGTTAAATAGTAAACAACATATTCAAAAATACATATATTAAGCATGTTATGTGATAACATGCTCAAGTTTAAGAAAAATGAGGAAGGAGGTGTAATTAAATGCTAAAATATACCTTAGAAGCATTTCGAAATACTTGAAAGTAAAAATGCGTTGTAAGTGCTGGCTATTGAGTGTTGGCATGATATAACGACGAACTGAACAAATAATTTCATAAGTAATCATTAAGATTCTCTATATAATAGTGGAGATATTAAGGGAAGTCACAATATCTACACCACTGGCCATAATACCTTCTCCTCTTTCGTGATTGAAAATAAAAAAGTATATCATATTGTAATTTCATATCTTATATTTTAAAAATAGAATTGTAAGCAAAAATATAAGACGTGTTAAAATTTTAAACAGTGTGGAGATAATTAGTCAATTTCAAATTAAATTGAATAAAAAGCCATTTTTATTCAATGAAAAAAAAATAAATTACAATATTTTAAGTAAAATAGGAAGATAGAGAAAGATAATACTTTTTAAGATAAAATTTCGCGAGCTATCATCCTGTCGTTCTATTCAGGCCTGCGGTGGTTCCCGAAGTGCGAACGTGCTTCCGGTACCGGTACCTATACCGGTCCCTGTTCCATATCCAGTGCCGATACCGGCCGCACTGTGGACTGGTGATTTTGCGGCAGCTGCATCATCCATGATAAGTCGCAGTGACGGTCACGCCGAGCCAGGAACTCTGAGGTTACGAGGTGACCCAGCGGCACCTTGGTTCGCCTGGCATCCTCGATTCAACCAGCCTCTTCATGGCGCACGTTTAGATCCCCGGCTCGCTGGCGCCTTCGATCCAACTACCTGCACCTTCCGCCCGCCTGATCAAGTGTTGACTCCGAGATTGTACGGTCCAATAACTGAGACAATAACGACCGCAACGAATCTCGAGTCTTCTCAAATAAGTCACGATGTGAGAGATGAAGCAAACGTCATATTGAAGACTGAGAAACTTAGAAAGGAAGAAAACTTGCTGGCGAAGGATATTAACGAATCTAGTTCCTCTACTACAAAGAATAAAAAGAAGTTAGAAGAAACGAAGAACATCGAAATAGAAGGCAAGAAAGGTGAAGAAGAAACGGAAATGAACGAAGAGGCCACTTGTGAAGATTCCTTATTGTCATCTTTCGAAAGGAATGCACAAGGAATGTATCAGCACTCGCGAGAGGATTCGGGCAGCTCGTCCGGAAGATCGTCAGCAGATAGTAGCGATCTGGAAGAGGATTCCAGCTCGCATAGATTCTCTAAAGTATTTGTGGTGAACGACGACTCGCTCACCAGCGACAACGATATCGAGGATAATGAAGAGAATGATTCCGATTCTGCTGCGGAAGGTGGTGTAACCTTGAAACGTGTCACTGCGATTCCTGAAGAAGAACCGGTAGTGTTACAACATGTAAGACTATTAAACGAAGATATATTCATGGAAAATGAACGAGGAATAAACAAGAACGAATTAGAAGAATCTAATAAGCATTCCAAGACTTATATCTTTGGCAATGATCAGCTTAAAAGCGACGATAAATCATTGGATAAACCTGCTGCTAATTTAATTGACAAACGAAAAAGTCGCAATAAGAAGATCGAAAGTGATAGCGATGATAAACGACTTCCTTTCTTACTACATCGTCGATCGATCCCAGAAGAATTATATCTTGCAGATAATAGTGATTGTTCTGATAACCGAATTGAATTGAAATCCATAAGGATGCTCGATCCCGATAACATTGATCTGCCTACAGTCTTGAAAGACGAAAAACCTGTTTCGAAAATACAAATTTGCTCTGAAGCTGTTAATACATCGAAAGAGATTTTGCAGAATGGTCTGATCGAATGTCCAAAGTCACCTTCAAGCGACACCTGGGATTCAACAATTGTACCAGATTCTCTCGAAATTTCTGGAGTTTCTTCCGAAACTTCAGTTCCTGGAGAAACTGACATCGATCATCGAAATAGACTTAGAGTCTTTGATAACGGACAGATTACGCGATCGATCATAACAACGAACGATTGCAAGAAGCAAGAAGATAAGCGTTTATCGGAGGCAGATTGTTCGAATGTCGATATCATTGCCGACGCGTTGACTGACAGTTGCACCAGCAATGAGAGCAACACTACAGGTAGTGAGGTGAGCAGCGATGAGCTTCACGAGTACGAAGTGACTCCGATTGAGTCATCCTTTGATTACAGTAACGAGATCGCCGCAATCAACGACGAATTACTGTATCAAATTGGCACGAAGAAAACTGAAGATATTTCAAAAGGAATCAAGGAAAATGGTTATCATCTTGGCAATAATCATGATGACAAAACAAGTTCGACAATGACGAAAAGCGGCGCCAAGCAGAGCGTACAGTCTGAAAGACCGATCAGCGGGCGGTCTTCGATAAAATCGATGATCAGCGCGAAGGACGATAACGACGACGACAACGACGACGAAGACGACGATGAGGGCTATCGCTCCGTTACGTGTCGTCGCGGCGGTCAAGATGGCGGGCTAGGAGACAACGACCCGACGGCGGTAGCGGCGGGTGAGGAGCGCGTACAAGCAGACATAGGCGATGCAATATTAACCAGCAGGATCCAGGAGATGATGGGGAGCGCGGAGGAGCAAGACGGCAACGGCAGCAAGGTGGACATTGCGCATGACGGCCCGGTGAGAGGCGAGATTGCCGTTCAGGTGGGAGGAAATGGTGATGGTAACGGTGTTAGTGGTAGTGGTGAATACTTCGAGGAGGGGGACGCGACACGGTTTCGCTCAGTCGAGCGACGCCCGTGCACTCGGCAGGAGAATGGATTCCCAGCTGACGGCCAAACGTCGGCCAAGGACCTTGCCAGAGACTCAGTTCAGCACAACAGCAGTAACAATACTAGCGGTAACAATAAATACAGAAGTCTCGTGATGATTACCCAAGAAGCGTCCTACCAGCCGGTAAGCGTCGTCACATCGGACACTACGACATTGCTGCAACCGAATGAGATCCATTCGGCTGGAAGCCAGGGAGGCCTGGCCGGCTACTTCCAGCTGGCATTGGAGGCGGCGAGCGAACCGCAATTACATCGCAAAAATGCTCCGCGTAAGCCGCTGATGGTGAAAAGATTACCAGCCACAGTCGCGGTCTCCGCTGTCACGACGAGTCATCAATCAGCCGAGCCTGAAGTGGATAGTGGATTGAGTGTCGGTAGCGCTAGTGAAAGCGACGACGTGTCCGTGAAAAACGTGCCGAAGCCGCTTAATTGTCGACAGGAGAATGCGGATGACGTATCGAAGGATCGTTCGGTGTCGGATTATCGTGAATTACGTGTTTCGTCACAGTCTAGTGATGATAATTCAGGTACTGGTGGTGTTATTATACTCGAAGAAGGTCTGGCTGATGATGATTCTTGGGTGGAAGAAGTATCTCACGATGAAGATGAACCAGGCGCGACCACTGCCACGGAAGAAAGCTCTGAAGATGAAGCTAATAACTTTGGCGATCGTGAAGAAGAACTCAGAGGCTATCGTAGACAAGCGATTGATTTTACCTTGCACACAATCGTCGAAGAATCCTGTGAGGAGAGTGAAACGGAGCCCAGTCTGACTGCGGGAAGTCCTTCGAAAAAACCGCGACCACCTTCTGCTTCAGATTTAGAGAAATATTTCTTTTTTGGATTGGGAGGTGATGGAAATAGCTCCAGTATAGGTTCGCGCGAAGTTGACAGCTTGTCAGAAACCTCATCGATTTATTCTGAGGGATTGGAGTCGCTCGGCCAAGACGAAACTAACGGCAGTGGTCAAAACCAGGACAGGTCAAATAACAGTGAAGGTTTTCTAAATTCTTCCAGACTGGAAAAATATTATCTATCAGAATTCCTCGGCTTCGATCAGGATAGAAGAGATTCTGATGGTTCAGTAGGAAGTGATTCCGAAGGCAGACCAAGTCCAGAAGCGCAAAGAAGAAAAAAATTAGTGCGTGCGAGAGGTACAGGCAGATCTCATAGTTCTTCTCTGGATAATTTGTTAGCTCTCACACAGAGCTCACAAAACTTGAGTTCGCAAAATTCTCTTCAAGATCTAAGCCTTAATCAAGACGTGCAGGAGACTCAATCTGAAGGTTCCTCAACAGAGACTGATGGTACTGAAGACGGGCAAACCGCTGTATTTGGCACGGACGGTCAATTCGATACAGTAAAACGCAAGAAGAAAAAACCGCGAAATCTGGGAACTCAAAGTCCACGCGTGTCAGATGATCGGAACAAGACGCCGGAACCTAGCAGAGAAATGACGCTGATGAACGAAGTCGTAATGGAAAACGAAAATGAGGAGAATTCTGAGGACTCGGACAGAGCGAAGACTCCGCAACCAGAGTCCGTTCTGTCTTCGTCTTCCTCGCCGTCCACTCTTACAAATAATAGCAATACATTGAATGCGGCCTCATCCTCGCAAATGGATTCAAGAAATTCGGTTTCGATGAATTCAATTGATGGTCAACGATCAAAGCAACAATCGCGGGATTCAGGCTTTGTTGGTAGCTGCGACGATCTTCTTCAGCATCAAAAATTGCCAGATGAAAGCCAAACAGGTGGCATTGGAAGCGGTGGCACTGAGGCCGATCAAGAAGCCGACAAAGATCGCTCGCTCAGTAAGATTACGGAGCATTCTCAGAACGCGAATCAAAACGCTATTAAAGAAGGAGCGACCGGCAAAAGCAACTTGAAGCATCCGGTGAATCATGCAAGTCTTCCACACCTGGCGAATGCCTCACTGTCACGTAAAGATAGTTTCAATAACTGGTCCAGTGATGAGGAAACGAATCTCATGATGTCAAAGATGCGGCAGTTCTTCAAAACGATGGTGGCCAATACGAACGGTCAAGGACAGAATGCTACTAACGCAAATTCCAGTGGTGTTTCTCCAGCACCGAGTCCTCGACTGCCAGGTTATACCTCGAAAGCACGACTCTGTGTCCAGAATCGCACCAAACCGCCGCAATTGGTATATTTTGAGAATGAGCTGACACGATTGATGAAGACGGTGCCGGGAATACGTGACGAACAAGTACGAGAGATCGTCGAGTATCTCAGCTCAGAAGATACGTGGTCGGATTCTTATGACAGTTCGGATTATACTAGCTCCGACCTCGAAGGCGCTGCCGGAGGTCGCAGATCAGCCTTGCAGGAACAAATCTCGCAAAGTTGTCAACAAATTATCAGTAAATTTGACACCACTTCCACTGGCGGTGACGCAACTCTATCGGACAAAGAGAAGGAACAAATGAAAGAACCTGGGTCAAGTTCTACGATGCAACCTGCGCCTTGTCTTGGTAGGGATACTGCTTTCGTCTATCAAAAATTGGTACAAAGTTTCACAAAAATGGCCGGTGACGGCGTGAGTTCGGACGCTAATTCTACGCCGCACAGTAGTCCGCCATTGATCGCCAAAGTAATGCACCACATCGGTAGTCGGCTAGTAGCGCTGATGCACGAAGTTTCGGAAGGCGGACCGGCCGCGCATCATCCTTCTACATGGCGACGATATTCTCAACATCATCGAACCCCATCTTCGGCGTCTACCACCGAAGACGATGACTCAACTTCCGATTCCACTAATGCACCCTCATCAGCGCATTTGTTACCAAGATCAAAATCTCACGACCCCTTGTTGTTGATCAACAGTCATCCAGCAGTCACCGCCGGTCAAGAAGGGGAAGAACGAGAGGCCAGTGACTATGAAAGATTTTCTTGGCGTGGCAGTTTTGAGTCTACGCTTATGGCTGCCGACTCGAGGACGAAACTGAGCCTGTTAGCATGTTCTGGTGACGTCAGTAGTGGTGGTAGTGTCAGTGCAAGTGCAAGTGCCCTGGCCGCGAAGCGGCGTAGCGCCGGCGATTTGCTGTTCAATCCGAAGAGCTTTTCTAGAGAACAACTGGACAGGGTAAGGAGTTGCGGTTCGATTGGTGGCGGAAGTGGGGCCGGGACTGGCGGAGCTGGCAGCGGCTCTGTCGAGGAGAGGATATGGAGTAACAGGAGAAGATCTTCCGTTCCCGATGCTAACACTAGGGGAGAATCAGGTGAGTTTTAGCGTGACTATCTTTACGTATATGTGAATGAATGGAAGTAGTGTGCACTTCTCCATGCGAAGTGAGCTCTCGTAGATCGTATTACATCGCGGAAACAGTGGTAATTGGCATTACAGCTTGATTTTGCCTCGCTAACTTAAAACAATCCTGCGGGTTGCTCGAGCGTTTCTTTTCCGCAATTACATATGGTGCGGACTAAGCACGTTAGACGCTACAGTCAGATCGGTTCTGATAATAAGGTTATATTTTATGTGGAATGAATAGAGTAAACGCGCACGCAGCGGCAAGTCTAATGTAATTGTACTTATATTGGTAAATTAAGTCGGAAATTAGGAAGCGTGCAAGCAACTGCACGCCTTGTTTGTGTGTTTTATACTGCACGCGATTCCGATTCTATTTCAGTTAGTTCCACACAAGCAAAAATAAGATTTATTGATTATAAATAGTAAAATTACGTAACAAAAATTAATAAAATAATGAAAGTACTAATTATATCTGATAAATATTTCATGAATGATTAAATTATTATTGCATATATTAGAATCAAATAATCCAAAATTTCACCATAATTATAAAGGAATTTAATTGAATTATTGAAATCTGCGATAATTCAATATATAGAGGAGAAGATGGTATTATGATTAGTGTAGCTGTCTTTAATATCTCCGCTAATATATAGCGAATGATTATTTATGGAATTATTTGTTCAATAGCTCGTTATACCATGACGCTAATATGCCAATATACTCAACATCCAACACTTATTATAACGCATTCTTTACTTTCAAGCATTACGAAACATTTCTAAGATATATTTTAGCATTTAATTACACCTTCTTCCTCATTTTTCTTAAACTTAAGCGTATTATCACACGAATGTATTTTTGTTGTTTACTATTTAATATCTTATTTGACTGTATATATTTTGAGTTATGCAAATTTAAATAATGGCATGCCATTTTGCTAATGTGTCCTCTATGAATATTGATTACTCATTATCTCTTTTTTGAAGTTTTGATATCAAAATAATTATTTGATAATCAATTGTAGTTCTACTGTTAATCTATAATTTATATTACGTATACTTATGTATTTTTAATATTGTGCAGCTTATATGCAGAAGAAATTATATGTACGTATATACATTTACTTGTACACATTCTAAAATAGTTTACTTTTTTGTTAATTTTGTAAAAATCAAACATTGTGATTTTTTTTAAACAAAACCAA
>Ga0157364_1001517_pt1 | contig 19892 bp, 21 predicted proteins | sample AttsexASBM2_FD_111476 | JGI IMG/M metagenome (GOLD analysis project Ga0157364, IMG submission 111476) | Fungus gardens microbial communities from leaf cutter ant in Ribeirão Preto, State of São Paulo, Brazil - Atta sexdens ASBM2 | ecosystem: Host-associated > Fungi > Mycelium > Unclassified ...
CAAACTGAAAAGGAGCTTGCAGAACAGCTTGGCGTTACGCAGCAAACCATTTCCGTACGATTACATACGAATAAAGATTGAATTTTACAAAAAAAAGCTCAGAACTTTTTTGTACACCTAATAAGAGGCTCTGCACAATAAAAAGAACAGGGAACAGAGAATAAGAATTTCAATCTATCAGAAATCATGTATTGTGGAATACACAGTTTCTGATAGGTTGAAATTCTTATTCTCTGTTCTCTAATCCCTGTTCCTTTTATTACCCTTAACAATATTCACTTTTTGTCCCTGATGAAAATAAATTGTTGAAATCTCAATTAATTTGGATAGATTTTAATTATTTTAACGATTTATTTCCATCAGGAGCACCGCAAAAAAGTGAATGTGTTGTGTAGTTGACATTTACTTCTTCAGAGGGCGATAGTGTATTTTGTTAGAAAAAAACCCTCATATTCTCTCTCGAATCTCAGGTTTCTCTGTAGTGTCACCGGCTGTCACTAGTCATCTAATGTCAATTAATGTTGATGTTAGCATTATAAGCCATATTAGCTTAAGGCCTTCACTCTACACTCTATAAATAAATCTTTTTTTCATATCGTCGCGTCGGTCATTTATACTGAACTTTTAGGTAAATATTTATTACTTATTATTTCATCTTACTAAAGTTATCTGGCTATATACATACATAATTTTTTTGGGTGCGTTCTAAATTATGCATAAGGCGCATGATGCATAATTTGTCTTCATCGAAGAATAAAACAAGATAAAATGATATTTTATGCACTTCATGCGTAATTCGGAATGCATCCTTAAAAAGACTCCCTTGCAATTTTCTCATTTGCGAATATTTACGGAAGAATACTTTTATATTTGTGCAATTTTCTCTGTTATAATTAAAAATTTTAATCTCTTAAAATACATCCGTATTCATAACTATTTTGATATTTTTTCTGCAGCCACGATTATCTTTTTGTAATAGAACGCAATTATTAATGTTCAGAGTGGTGCTATTTTGAAATAATTATTGATATTGTTCATTGTGCACAAAGAACATTATGCTTATACTATATTTATAGAGAAAATCAATATCTTTAATTTTTACGCATACATACACGTCCAATAGAGCTTGTAAGGTTTCTTATAACACAAAATATATTCTTTCTTTTTTAATACATGTATACACCATAATGATATAAAAATAATTTTTATTTTTTTTTAGCAAACATACTGTGTCTTTAGCAAAAAAAAATGAGAAACGGCAGCAAATTGTTGAAAGTTCTTTTACAAGCGTCAGAGAAGGCAGCAAACATTGCTAGAATTTGCCGGCAAAAGGAAGCTCTTTTTCAATTGTTAGTACAAGAAAAATCCTTAGAAGAGAAAAACCCTCGTTTTTTCCAAGATTTCAAAACATTAGCTGACGTTCTCATTCAAGAAACTATCAGACATGACATAGAAATTGAAGTGAGTATAAACGTATCTTAAATATGGAAGTACAAAATGCTGAAAAAATATCTTAATATCACAACTTATTTCCAATGTAAAACTTTTAATTTATTGTCATAAACAGTTTCCAGAATTGGCCAAGATAGTACAAGGTGAAGAAACTAATGTATTCAGCAATACCTTGGGAGAATCTATTATTGTTGAGATCTGTTCATGTAGCAAAGATACAACACAACTACTGACAAAAGTTATGGGCAATGATGCTGTGGCAGCAGAGTTGCTTGCTGCCGAAGTCCATAAAGATGTTCAGCTTTCAGACGTGCCAATCACATTAGATATTCCCAATGATTTTGATGTCAATATAGAAGACCTTGGTATTTGGATAGATCCAATTGGTAAGTATACAAGTAAAAACAGTAATTTCTAGATTATTATATTCAATTGATATTTAGTAAATTTACATTAATTCAGGACTGAAAAAAATACAAAAGTTGGACAGTATTATGGTAAAACATAAAGCTATGTCTCTCTTGTTAACAATCATAATTGGCCTATAAACTGAGACACAACACTTGTAAGAATTTTTGTTTGTTTTATAGTTTGATAAAATGTATGCCTGTGGAGCAATTCGTGGAACTTTTGTAGATTCAACAGCAGATTACATAAGTGCAATGGAGACAATAGATGAACAGACCGGTTTATATTTGAGTGGATTACGTTGTGTCACTGTCTTAATTGGAGTCTATAAAAAAAGTACTGGAGTACCAGTTTTGGGTGTAGTTAATCAACCTTTTTGCATCAATATAGACTTACAGTAAGTATATAGAATAGAAACAAAAAAAATTTAGAAACAAGACAGTTTATTTATTAATATGTATGTATTTTTTAAATAAATTTATCTCAGAAATATGACTGCAAGCTGATTATTTTTGGATTTTTAGTACAATCTGAAATTTTAATAATCCTGAATTTAATAAGAAATATTTAAAAGCTGTAAAAAATTTATTGCCTTGGCTAAAGACTGAAAAGATTTCTAACATTCCGTGTGAGCGTTCTCAGTTAGACTACCGAGATCACCTTCTTTATAGATTTTAAAATTTTTGTTTCTTATTGAATTTAGGGGGGATTATTAATATTTAAATAGATTTATTGTGTTGAAAGTTTGAAAGTAACCGGCATGCAGTCATATCTCTGAGATAAATACATTTAAAGAGTATACATTGATCCAAAGTAGCGCTTCTCGTATTTAGATATTGTTAAAACGATAAACTTTTAACAAAAATTTTCACAATATATAGTTTTTTCTTTTTTCTCTTATTAACATCTTCTATATTTTAAAGGAAACAATATTAAGAATTTTTATTTTAGATTCCATATGTAAGAACATAATCAATATTAGAAATTTAAAATGCCTACTACTGTCGAAGTTGGATCTTCATTGCTTTAAAATAATTTAAACTTGAATTACTAATATATACTATATGTATTTGCATATATCATATTGTAATCTTTTCGAACTGCGCGGCGAATTATTTTTCCGGGATATAAACACAATTAAAATTATTCTAATAATCGCGAAATTGACAAGCAATTTTAATAATTTGATGATACAATCAAATATCATGTTATAAAGATGTTAGTATGTTGACAAACTATTAATAAATTTATTGTGAAAAATTATTACCTCGGCTGGAACTTGAACCTGGATCTTTGTATTCCGTACATCGTTCTAAGCCATTATCGAGACAATTCAGCACAATTCGAAAAGACTATAATATGGTATATATGTAAGCATATATATAGTACATATTAGTGATTTAAGTTTGAATTATTGTAAAACAATGAAGATCCAGCTTCGACCATAATAGACGTTTTAAATTGCTAGTATTGGGTTGTCCAGAAAGTTCGCCGATTAACCTATATAATTTAATAAATGTATACTAAAATTAAAATTTTTGCGTTTCAATTTTCCTTCAAAATCGGCACGAACTTTCCGGACAATCCAATATTTTGAAATACATATTTGTTAAGACTAAAAGCAATCCTTTTTGTGTTTGACATAAATATTTACATATTTTTTTATATTAGAATTATTAAAAAAATATATTTAACCAAATAAAAAAATCTCGTTTTATGTTTTCCACTTCATTATATGGATTGTATTGATTGGACAGATGGACAGGAAAATGTTACTGGGGTTTTCTGGGAGGTGGAATCGCGAAGTCTTCCATAAGTAATGCGTGCAACGTCGATAAAATTATTTTACTTAGCCATTTCGAAGATGCAGATGTAAAATCAAAATTATTAAACAGTGGATTCAGATTAGTGGAAGCAACAGGAGCAGGATACAAGATACTGAGCGTCGCTATTGGACAGGCGGCTGCCTATATCTTGTCGAAGGGTTCTACTTATAAATGGGATACGTGTGGACCACAAGCTCTCCTATCTTCGATTGGTGGAAGTATCATCGAATTTAAAGAATTTATTGTAAATCCAGATTCAGACAATCTAAGCGTAAATTATTTACCTATTGGCACAAATTTCTCTAATCGTGCAGGTTTGATAGCATACAGAGATCCTCAAATTTTGGAAACCTTCAAGTGTATTTTATGTAAATCTCGTTAATAAGTGTGACATCAGATATATTAATACTAAAGCTTGACATTGAATTTAGAAAATTTTTATGATAATTATATTACTATTTATGTGTGTGATTATATAAATAAAAATCATATTCTACTCTATAAGTTTTATGTGAAAACTTCTAGATGATATTTTCATGGTTGTTTCTTATGCTTATTTTGTGATATTATATGTGGACTTTCAATTCACAGATTCAATTGTCCTAAATATTTATTATATAGATAATGTATCTAATAAATATATCCACTAATATTATATTTGTTGATTTAACAAATTGATTTGTTTGCTAATTGATGTAATTCCAATTGTTAATTATGATATAATAAATGTAAGTCCAAGTAAGAGAAGTCATTTAATTTGTATCAATTATACATGTTTATTTTTATTTGTATACAATTATACAATGTAAAAAAATATATTACACAATATATTACACAATATAAAAAAATTTGGTTAATCATTTATGTTAAACTACTATATGATAATTATATTTATGTTGTATGGTTTCCATGCAACAATTTAAATTTAATGGACATCTGTTATCATATTTATTTAATAAACGTGTATAAAGGAAAAAAAATGTGGAAGAGAATATAGCAAGAAGAAAAGAGAAAAGCACGAATAATATGATAAGTACAGGACTGCAACGAGAGGAAGAAAGAAAGCATGGATAAGATGTATAGAACTGCAATGGATGAATAAGAGAACTATACTACAATAGGTAGGAGAGGACGAGTTGAAAAGAAAACGCGCAATGTGGTGCATGGAACTAGTCCAGTAGTTGTGTTGAATTTTTAACATCCGAGTTTAATTTAACATAATATGATTGTTATTTGAATATTTTATATTAAATTAAAATTTAACATTTTTCAATATTAAAATAACAATTTATAGGTTAGTAAGTAAACAAATAACATAAAAATAATGTAGTTTTAAAATATAAATTCTAAGATCCGTATTCAGAACGCGCTTTTCTTAGCGCATTTTTATCTCTAAAATTCTGTAGTATACATAACGTAAATTATAGCAGTAATTAACGCGCTAACATTGTTGTTCTGAATACGGGCCTAAGAATAAATAAATAAAATGTGTATATTGATTTAATATATTATAAATATTAAAAATTAATTTTACTGAAGATATGTTCTATACAACTAATTACATATTTTACATGCAAAAAGGTACAGATATTTTAAATTGTATTATTTTCTCTTTGTATTAGTAAATATCTGTTAAATCCAGGGCTGGCATGTATTTGAAATATTTTTATTTAAAAAACAGTATTAATAGACAATTATATTTTATATTTTGTGTTTGTTCGGAATACATGAAAATATTTTGTGTTTTGTATTTCATGGGAGCATATAAAAGTATTTTGTATTTCAGTATTAATAATAAAAGATTGAAAATATTTTGTATTTTGTATTTTAAATACTAATATTGATAATCAACCTTATTATTTGAATTACAAGATACAAAAAGCTTTCAATCTTTCGATTTTAAATACAAAATATGTAATTTATGTGATCCGCTAAAATAAAAAAAAAATACGCTTGTATTGCAAATAGGTTTAAATAAAAGTATTTCAAATACATGCTCAGCTCTGGTTAAATCTATATATTGCATACATAGATTTAACCAGGTTAAATATCACAGAGGCATTGTTTAACTTAAAAAATATAAACATAGCATATTTAAATTTAACATTCCAGCAAACGAAGATGGATTGAAATGAATTGAAATGGATTCAGATTTTCAGAAATATTGATTCACAAATGTTAAAATGAATGCTTTTCAATCTTGAATGCATTTTTATTCATTTACAGGAATTGCATGGAACATATCTCTATGCCTTTTAATCTAAAAATAATATTAGTTTTTTCTATGCATTGTGAATATTGTTCAATTCTAAATTTTAAATAAGAAATGCAGTTTTTCAATCCAATTGCATCCAATTGAATCTAATTGAATTTAATTAAATCCAAAAAAAATATTCGCTATTTAAAATACGCATTTAGATAGAAAAAAATTTCAATCCATTTTATTCATTGTCCATCCATTGTCTATTCTCGTTTGCTGAGATTATAAATGTATCAATTTAACACAAACTTTTTTATTATGTATGAACAATTTATTATAGGAACACTGAAAGTATTTGCATGTTTCGATTTGTAAATTTGTGCTCATGTTTTGGATTAGGGGATCACGTAATAACTCCATGTTTAGCATCAAATGCGATCGATCCGAAAGTAATTTATCTTCTAATAATAAATATCCTATACAATATTATTTATATGTAAACAAATATAGCAGTAAACGTGGATTTAATTATTAAGAGTCACTTTAACAAACTTAATCGACCGATTAATCCATTAGAATCATCAACATTGATTAATCACATTTGCCGTCAAACGAAAAGACAAATGCGATTGGTTAATTCCAATGGAACTAATCGATCGATTACGTTTTTTAAGTTGCTTTCACATGCAGCGTAACTTGCGTAACGTTATAAGCTTTCTATAATAAGTGTTTATATTGACCGTAAACGTATGTCGTATATACTGTAATCTGTAAGAATTAACTAATCGCAGTCAAGTATTCCCCTTTCATTCGGCGATAAGAAGGGAATACTTGAAGGTTAATTAATTTTTACAGATTATACGGTTATGGCCAATATAAACGCTCCCAAAACCTATTCTACAATGACCGTAAAGACTTAAACACAATAGGCACAGGCAATAGGCACAGGCAACAAAGAATAATGAGCCGTCCAAATCAGAACTCTGAGATATAATATCGAACTTATACACCGGAGCTCTAATTGAATGGCTCGTTATTCATTGTTACCTATGCCTATTGCCTGTGCCTATTATTTAAGCTTTAACATAGTAAGACCATAACATAAATCGCAACACGCAAAACGTACATACAACGCTTGTCGAGACAGCTAGAGTCCTAGATACAACAGAGAAGCGTAATCAAACATATTTAAAGGTTATAATTAATCGTCCAAAGAAAAAAATGGCGATTTATGTTTATATCTATCACTCCGCAAACGGAGTGCGATTCCTATAACAGTTTCTACTGACTACAAAAAACTGATTCTCTTTGGAGACTACAATATACATATCAAGATTTAAAAATCATAATACTTACTGAAATTAGAAATTAGAAAGATCTAGAAGGGATGCGTTCGGGGAGACACTATTCGCGCTATGGACTAAACGCTACTAATGCTGTTCTTGGAGCCAATAGCGCGATAGCATTAGCAAACTCATGAACGATCCTAGCATTGGTAGCGTTTAATCGGAGAGTTATATTCAAGATTAAGTTAAGAGATTCTGTTTCCAATTACCAACCAAATTTTTCCCTATAATTAAAATTTTTAAGGTTCTGTAAAGTATTTGTAACATAAATTTTTTATTTTCTCGTAGTGAATAATAGAACGTAATCTCAATTGCAATCTGTATGATAACTTGCCGCTAGGCCGAAATGAACAATGTAGAAACTAGATCAAAAAATTAATAGTTACACTAAGTAAATTAATCAGATAAAAGGAAGAACCCTTAAGTATCCGTTATCGATTTCAGAAGAAGAAGCATATCTATATATCTAATAAGGATCTTAAGTATCTGCAGCGGAATACTCTGCTGCGCTATACCGCAATAGTAACTTTTTTCCGTACACGGGAAATAAAAATTGTTAGTAACAAGATACCTCTGCCTTTCATATTTATAATGAAATCAAACACAAGTTGCACTTCGCAGAAATTTTGAAAAGTTAAAGATGATACACAAGCAAGAATTACATTCAGTCAGTGGCAAGCCATCAGTAGAGATTAAAATTGAGATTGAGATTCATTATGATAAAATTTGAAATTCACACATTACGTACGTACATTTACTCTACGAAATTCTAAGAGAGAAAAATTTGATGACACTCGAGAACAGAATCCCTTAAACATTAATCTAAGTTTGACGAATGTTAAACATTACCAACGCTACGCTAGAGTCGTTCACGGATCTGTAAACGCTAACGCTATCAATACACTATCTCGAAAGAAATAGCGTTGATAGCGCATAGTATGTAACACACTACCATTAATGACGTCATGATTGTGTTTGTTAGCGCTATCTGCAATTCCGCGAACAGTTTGCAGCGCTAAATAGCGCGTCTCCCTGAACGCACCCACTATTCGTAAAAAAAATGACGGAACCAATCAGAAATCGAGACAGCGATTGCGTTTCTCTATTATATCTAGGATTCTAATATAACCTAATAACGGAGACGTTATTCATCATGCTCTGAAAGTAACAGGAAGACATAATTGTCATTAAAACTGCATGAAGAATGAAGCATTTATGTAAAATTGGTATGACCTATCATGCAAACTGCGAGAATGGTGTGATTAAAATCACTAGATTAACAAGGTATCGCGATGAAACAATTTACTAAATTAGCATTTGGAACCAAAATGGCATCGAAGTGCTATTCTAACCTGATTCTATTAAAAGATCGGAAATTAATACAGGGAAATTTATACAGGGAAATTTATACACCAACAAGATACTATTAAAGACCAACATCCTTATAAGAGTTCGCGACCTTATGAATAAGAGTTAAAAACTGATAATATTGTACTTATTTTATGATTTATGATTATTAGTTTAGTAGACGTATTTATGCATTTAGAACTCAATAATTTTTGATTTTTTTAAAAAATTATTATTTATTTTAGTGTTATCGTCAAAGTGATTTGATTATCAACAGAGATGATAACTGCAGAGAAAAAAAAATTGTAATTTTTCTACAATATATAGGATATTAGCTTTGCAAGTATGCATATTTATTTATGAAATATTTATGTAATAAAAAATCATAAATTTAATAATGTATGTAAGCCAAATATTTATGTTAATAATAATAAATTTATATCAATTGTCGATAATGTCAGCGTTCTTCAATTACTTCCGAGCCCTTGGGGCCTTTTTTATACCGCCGAAAATTTGCCCAGGGTTGATAGTCTTTAATAATATCTTGCCAGTGATAGGGGTCAGGAAGAAGATGAAGAATCTGATTCTGTTATTATCGAAAAAGCCCGGTTGCTGCGTTGAAAAATGCAAAAACCACAGCGAAAGAGGTTGAAGTTTTGAATAACCGCGCGTAATGGAGCACGTAGATTAACTTTGTTAATCTAGTGACTTTAGGTGTGGTGGAACGAAAGCGACATCTCGATTGAATTAATTCAGACTACTTTCGACCACTCTTTTTGATGGAATCCATGTAAGTTTGGCCTCCATATTCTCTATATTCCATAGTATCGACCAATCAAGTTGAATGTGAGGAGAATATTTGACTGTGATTGATCAATTCTTATAACTACAATCACTTACAACTAAGCTTACGACTTGTGTAATAAGCTTAAGCCATTGAGTGCCATATTAAGCACAGATCGAAATGACGAATCGGATTTCTTATTGGAATTGAGCATTCCATTCCAATTCCGTTCCAATTTTTAGTAAATTTTTTCTATCCGTCCCATTCAGAAACAGAACGGAATCTAGTTATAAAATATATTTCACCGTTACAATTCAGTATTTTAGAAAACTCACAACAATGTTTTATCGGCAAGATAATTGCACAAATTATATTATTATTTAAATCTTCCTTGCTTATTGTCCAAAATAACGAAATATTGATGTATTAAGCATTTACCTATAGTCGACACGACATTCTGTTCTATTTTTACTGAATGGGACAGGTAGAGAAAATTGTTATGGAACAGAGGATCAATCATGTATTTTCACATGAAACTTTTCACATTTCATTTTTCATTTTTCACTTTTCATTTTTCACTTATCGAGATTTCACGTGAAACTTTTCATGTATAGCGATTACATATGCGATTACATATGAACTAAGCAATCTATATAATCTGTAACGATGCGAGAAACCGCACCGTTCCCGGCCGAACATTAGCCAGATGCCGCTATATCACATGCAGGTGAATAATTTTTAGACCGTAAACACCGTGTCACAAGTACCAGTCGACGTACCGCGAGAACGGTACTGAGCGCTATCCGTGACAGATTTTGATCATGCTGCGTTCAAGAATCGCGCTATCAGCGCTATTGTATCACTTATCTTTATTTTACGTCTAATATTGGGTTGTCCAGAAAGTTCGTGCCAATTTTTGGTGACGTAAAGACAGGTTTGAATATATCAGAACGATTGAAAACAAATGACATGCATATCGTAAAAGACGGTACTTCAGGCATATTTGGAAAAAAATTTGGTTGCGATTAATTTTTGTCAATTTTATACACTTTTGAATATGGAAGAAAACAAAGTGCATTTTAGGCATTTAATGCTTTTCTTTTACCGGAAAGACAAAAATGCCACACAAGCAGCAAATATATATGCGTTGTTTATGGCGAAAGTGCTGAAAGAATTGTGCGGAAATAGTTCACTAGGTTTAAAGCTGGTGGTATTTTAACCTTGAAAATCAAGAACGCCCGGATAGGCCCTCTGCCACAGATAAAGATCAGATTAAAACACTGATCGAGAATAACCCACGCTATACGACACGTAAATTAGCAGAAATGTTGAATATGTCAAAATCCACGAGCATTTTGTGAAGCTTGGCTACATAAACCGTTTTGATATATGGGTTCCCTACAATTTAATGGAGAAAAATCTGATGGATCGCATTTCCATTTGCGACTCGCTCTATAAACGCAACGAGGAGACACCATTTTTTAAGCAAGTAGTGACGGTGGATGAAAAATAGATCATTTACAATAATGTTGAGCGAAAAAGATCTTGGGGAAAGCGGAATGAACCATCTTTAGCCAAAAGTCGATCTTCATCCAAAGAAGGTCATGCTCTGTGTCTGGTGAAATTGGAAAGAGATCCTGTATTATGAGCTTTTACCAAACAACGAGACGATAAATTCAAAGAAATATTGTTCCTAATTAGACGAATTGAAGCAATTGAACAAAAACGTCCAAAAATAGCGAATCGGAAGGGCGTCGTATTTCATCAAGACAATGCGAGCCTCATGTGTCTTTGATAACTCGACAAAAGTTGTTGGAATTTGGTTGGGATGTTCTACCCCATCAATCATATTCATCAAACCTCGTGCCCTCTGATTTCCACCTATTTCGATCATTACAAAATTCCCTTAATGAAAACGTTACAAATCTTTGATCGAGATAAAAAATCACTTAGAAAAATTTTTCGCTGAAAAACTTGAGAGATTCTGGAAGGACGGAATTTTCAAATTGCCTGAAAGATAGAAAAAGGTTGTAAAACAGAATGACACTTATATAATTTAATAAATATATACTAAAATTTAAATCTTCTGCGTTTCAATTTTTCTTCAAAATCGGCACGAACTTTCTGGATAACCTAATAAATAATGAAGATAGAATGACACAAATAGTACTGATAGTGTCTTCCCGAATGCACCCATGTCATACATGTGAGAGTACTCAGCGAAAATGTATGAACTGAACCGAGCTTCACCGAACCCGCAGCGCTGTCAAAAATCGGTAATATAAAAGGCCGCGGATTTTTGTAGAGAAGTTTTTTGCTCCGATTCTTATTCAGCGATTCCAGATTCTGCAACTCGAAGCAATCCTGATCCGCTATAAGTAGTTCTCACAAAATTCCGGCCAACACCGCGGAACATTCTTCACCTCTGCTGAGCGTTTTCAGCACCGTTGGAAGCCGACTCCACTGTATCCGCCGAGTAGACGCGACAAGGGAGTAGGGATTACTCTCCGTTGAGTATTCCCAATAGTCGAAAAGCACCACCTGAAGTCTTATACACGACGCAATCGGCAATCAGACAAGGGGTAAAGTTTTTTTTGCCTCTGCCGGGTGTCGCGCTCACACACACGTTCAAGTGTGCCATAGGCACATTTGAAATCCGCGACACGCGCTTCGCACATTTGTGCCACGCCAAAAATTCGTCGGTGTTACCGCGCCGCAACACCCGGACGTACTAGCGCCCAGTACGTGCGTTTGAAATCGCACGAGGTGCGACACGTACTGTCGACACGTTGTTAGCCTTATTACAGTAATAATTTTATCTTATTGTATTGCGTACAGAGCTATATATTCATATCGTGTTGAATGTAATAAAAAGTATTTGGTTTTACTTTACTGCATAGTCTATACGTTATTTGTAAGCGCCTACTTTCTCCGCAACGAACTTTTTTCGTTCCCAGCCCGATAAATTTTGATGAGCTATTCCGCGCAACAGAAAATAAGTTGTTTCATGGCGCCCAAACAAAGAGTGCCGACCGACACGTCAGAGAGGCGCAAACGCGTACGAAGAGCTGGATACATACGCTCAGCAAAGCTTAACTGATAGGCGAGTTACAGGTTAGGGCTAGAAACCGAAGTGATCGACGACCTGCGTTGACTCAGTCAGTATATGGACGAGTATCCCAGGGAGTTTAGCGAGATGCCGGCCGGTAAATTCATGCAATCAGACGCGCCTAGCGGAGTTGCACCGTCATTATCGATCACTCTGCGACAGAATTCGATCATGGAAACTCGGTCGGCCGATCCTGATTCAGATACCCTGCCAAGGGTCATAAATTAGATGAGAAAATGGGGGTTACACTTCGAAGGGAAGGATCCTCCTTCCGAACGAATCGGAAAGTTGAAAGAGGATTACGAATATACCGATCAGCACCGATTCTTCCGGAGACTGCCGGAACTTTTCCGGGGGGACGCGTTAACTTGGTGCTAGGGGAATCGCCAGAAATGGGAGATTTGGGACGATTTTGTCGCTCATGTTTTAAGAGCACATTTCTATCACACATCGACGCGTACCAATTATTGGAGGACATGCATGCGAGAAAACAAAAATCGAGGGAGCAGTATATCAAGTATGCCATTGACTGCATTAACCCCGCATTACGTCAGAATCGCAGCAACTTGAATATCTATATCGGAATATGCATCATAATTACCAATGGCGTATCCGACGCCAAGACGTGAAATGCACGCGGGAATTGGAAAGGAAAGCCACGGTTTGCGAGCGACTGTTAGAAAGAGCCGAGGCGAAAACAATGGCGATATCCTCAACACTGCCGCGATATGTGAACGCATCAAATGCTGCTGGCGGTGCAAAGGGGTACACGCGTTTCGAATGCGGCTGAATGCCGAGGAAATTCTATTCGCAATGCGAAAAGGACGCAGTGATGAGTGCTCTCCGCCGGGAAACGCTAGGTCGGAGAAACCCCGGTCGCGTTCTAATCCTTCATGTAACTTATCGTCGATCTTATGTGATCGTATGTCTAAAGAGTCGAACGTTCGCGGCACTGCTGGACTAGGTCCAAAGCATTCTTCATTAATCAGTATATGGTCAGAACCCTGCAGGAGTTAGGCCGTAATGGAGAAGGGCTAGATCACCTTGGCCAATGGGAAAACGATCCTGATCCGAGGCGGATGCAGACGGACGTGGAGATCGCCGGTCTTCAGTACTCCCACGTGATCCAGGTAATGCCAACCTTGGGCAGTCCGGTTCTATTAGGGGGTAGACGCGTGGACGGAGGTCGGCCCAAACATTCCGGCACTACTGAGGCGGAATGATACAAACACCACGGCCGCGACAGGAGGGCTACGAAAACGTACTGCGGGAGAAACGACAGCTACGGGAGTTCCCAAGGTGTAAATAATAAGGTGAACCATTCTCATGGATACGCAGTGGGTTGAAAATAGTAGGGAGATCTGTCAACCAATCAATTTTTGAGTTTATTTGCAGAAATTCATATGATTCATTCTGCAAATAAGTACATTGCAAATTAGTACAATTTTGATTGGTCAAACTCGGCCATTATGCGCAATAGTTCACCTTATATGATTCCACCATGGGAGTTCTTAGACACCGAGCTACCGTTATTCGGGAAGATCATAAGCCCCACTCACTTAATTCAGTATCACATTCACTTAAAACCAAACCCCCCCCCCTATTAAAACAAAGCATCGACCACGAAACTCGATGTAAGCAATCATTAACGCCGAAATAAAGAGCATGCAGGAAGAGGATAATAGAACCTTCTTACAGCATGGAACTCGCCAATCGTACTAGTCAAGAAAAAGGACGGAAAAAACAGATTTTGCATAGACGACGCGTAAACGAAGTAACCTGATGCCTATCCACTACCGCAGATAACTGCAATGCTCGATAAACTAAGAGGGGCACGATACCTGACAACACTAGACTTAAAGAGCGGGTACTGGCAGGTTCCACTCACGTCGGAGAGTAAACGCTGACCGCGTTCCGGAGAAGGGCCTATACCAATTCCGCCATTCCGCGTAATGCCATTCGGCCTACATTTAGCTTCGATGACGTTCCAGCGATTACTCGATAAAAGGAATTTGAGCCAAACGTATTCGAGTATCTCAACGACATTATTGTTATCACATTATCACAAGAACACCTGCAAATCCTTCGAGAAATTTTTGACGACTACGGGGAGCGCGATTGAGACTGAATCCCGACAAATGCCGGTTTTGCGTGGACCGTCTCAAATACCTCGGCCACATCGTGGACCAAGACGGCATAAAAATAGATCCCAAAAAGGCGCGCGCAATCGCAGACTGGCCCGAATCCCGAATCGTTAAACAGATTAGACAATTCCTGAGCGTGGCATTCTGGTACCGCCGTTACACCCTTGCACTGATAAAAAAAAACGCCCGATAGAAGAGGGAACCCGCCTTCCGAAAACTGAAAGACATTTTAACGTCCGCGCCCGTATTAGCGTGTTCCTTTACGAAATGATTTCACCTACAAACAAACGCAAATACTATAGGTCGAGAGGCCGTGCTCACTTAGAATTTCGCCGAGGGAGAACGAGTGATAGCATACGCAAGCTGAACGTTGAATCAGGCCGAGCGAAAATACAGCGCGACGGAGCTGGAATGCCTGGCGGTCTGGGGCAAGATGCGGAATTACCTGGAAGGGTATCCGTTTACCGTCATAACCGATCACCAGTCCTTGTGTTGGCTCCAGAAACTAGAAACGTCCTCAGGACGCTTCCAGCAATACGATCTTGAGATCCGATACTAGAAAGGGACGTTAAACAGAGTCGCCGATGCGCTATTGCGACAACCAGTAACCATAGTCGCCGTCGGCACGCTTCGTATGTCCATGTCGGCGCACGTACCTTTCAGTACGCGACCACTCAACGAACATTCCGATTACGGAATCCGCGACAGGAAGTTGTACCGCCATCTACTTCACGATCTCGACTTCAAGGAGATCGCCGTGAAGTTACAATGAAAAATCTGCGTTCCGAAGGAAAATCAAGCAAAAGTCCTGTACAATAATCATGCGACTGCCAGGCATCTCAAACCATTGCTCGGATCGCCCGGATTTATTATTGGCCGGAATGATGGGGGAAATCGTGCAGTACGGGGCTGCCAAAATTGTCTGAGGTATAAGCATAAGGTGACAAAAACTGGCGGGGACGATGCACGCCATGACAGTAGACCGGCCATGGTAACAAGTGACGCTGGATTTAATGAGGCCATCATCGCGTTCCAAGAAGGGCACACACGGTTGTACAATATGCAAGATTTACAAAATAGAATTATGTCCCCTTCACCACTTCCGATCACCGCAAGCATCGCCGAGACCATAATCTTCCGACACAGATATCATTCATTTCAATAACGGCACACAACTCCGCTCGGCGCAACTCGAAAGACTCCTAAAATCGTACAACATTCGACATACGTACACACCGATACACGCTGTGCAATGCAACCCCGTTAAATGCATGATAAAAACGATATGCTAGCGCAATTTGTGGACCGCAACTATAAGAATCTGGGACGAACGCTTACTAAAGATCCAATTTGCATTTAATGACGCCGCGCGTCACGAAGCCACAGAGTACACACCGGCGTACTTGAATTTCGGGCGGGAACTCGAACGCCCGAGAAGCGCGAACGGGACGCCATCCGATACCACATGCCGATATCTCGAAAAGGCGCAGAAACTGGTTAGAATAAACTTAGCTCGCACATTTCATAGACAGCAGAAGTATTATGATCTGCGACGTGGAAGCCGGCACTAGGAAAGTATATATACAAGCAAGAATACCCGCTCTCAAATAAGGCCGCCGCGTTCAACGCAAAGCTAGCCAGAAAATTCGAAGGGCCGCTCGAGGTACGTCGCCTGGTATCACCGATAATAGTCGACTTGTGCGCGAAGAGCGAACACTGGTATAGACACATATATGTGCAAAATCAAAAACCCGCCCCGAATAAACCATGGATAACGATAAGCATGACAACGTGAAAGGAGAGATCGATACCAATGGAGATTTCGAGAGAGAAGATGGTGACATCGGAGAAGAAAGAGGGGCGAAAAGCGACCATAATTTCGCGTGTTAACAACAAAGAAGGATCTAGAAAAGCTGAATATTTTTACGATCAACAAATGATCTCTTTCATCTCGAAGATTATTTCAGGTTATTTCTAGATAAGGTGCCAAATATGTATGTCAATTTGAAGAAAAGGATTGAAATTTCTCATCTGCGAGGAAGTGTAGTGATATTTCACAAATCATATTTATTTTACAGCAATACAACAAGTTGTCGATGAATATTATGAATATTATAAAGGAAATTTAAATAATCGAATATCTTTTTCTGATCTATTGATACAATTTATCGCAATGCAACAAGGCATTTTATAAATTTTTTTGCCTTCGTTAATATATAATATTTCAGTTTTTTTATATCCTTCTTTTATATCCTTCTTTTTATATCCTTCTCTTAATCTTATAGTAAAATTTCAAAGGAAATACATAAATACGAAGCTACAAGATTTCCAACAGTTTAAAAGCTATAACCTATAAGAATCGTAACGACCATAACTTTCTCAACTCAGTGGCGAAGTGGGAATAGGAGTGAGGAAAGAAGTAAAAATGGCGGATATGCGAATACTCATTTTATAGTATCTTAATAATATACGGAATCAAAACGACGAAACGGATTTCTTACTAGAAATTAGTTCACTAACATTCAGTTTCGTAAGAAGTTTCTCTATTGTAACCATTGAACGATATAGAGACGATACGGAATCAATGGAATGTCATATTGATTATAGGTTATGTCAATCCAGTTATTGTTGATGATTGAGAATTTGATAAAGTGAAGAAGAAAATTAATAATTCTTATTTTTTCAATAGAACATTCTTGTTTTATATATATATATACAAGTGCAATTCTATAAGAGTCGAGACGTAGAAGTGACGGGCCAAGTTCGATTTGACTTTGGAGACCTCTCGTAGTAGGACCTTGAAGTTCTGAATTCAAGGCTGCCAACTTCAGATAATATAATCTCCATTTTCTTATGTATATTCATATACGTACGAAAATAATATGACTCCTCGAGAACGAACGAGACAGCGAAAGAGAGCGAGAGCCCGACGTTCTCGCTCTAGTCGCTGTACAAGCGACCGAAGACCGAATGCTTTCTCAGCTATTTCGGTCGCTCGGTGTATATCAGTATAAGGGCATTTGAGCTAACATATAAGTTTTAATAAATTTTAGTAATCATGTACCTTTCCCATTAATGTATAATAGCAAAATTAATTTCAAAACGCGATTAATATTACAAAATATTAATTATTTCAATTTTCCATGTGCGTTATATACCACGTTCATAAACGTCATCAACGCAATATGTAAGAACTTTGCGTAGTGCGCGTAAGGTGTGCGAGAGGTGTGTCAGTAAACTGGAGGTCCCACATTCAAATCCTATATTCTTTTTTTCCTTTTTTTTCATATATTTTTTCTAAAATAAAGTTATTAATAAACATATTAGGGCGAATATATTTTTATATAATTATTGAATTTATATGTGCACTTTAAAAGTTTTAAAGCAACAACCAAAATATAGTCAAACAAAAACAAAAATATAGTCAAACGTTAGAATGAATATAAATAAAATTACTGAAATCATATCAGAAGTTGGACACAATATAAATAAATATTATAAATAAATTATAAATATTATAAATTAAATCTTCATTGTGTCATTGAGTAGTAAAAAATTCAAACTAAAACTACTTCTTTGTTCAAATGCAAAAACATGGAATCATGAATTAAAGTTTTTATAACTACGTTATATAAAGTCAAATGATTGACGTACTTTAGTCAAAATTGAATGTTCTAGAGTACATCTATGTATATAAAAAATAAATTAATTATAAGAAAATTCAATTTAATAACAGATTTTATAAAAAGATTGTATTCAAATAGACTAAACAATAAAAATGCTTCATGTCACAATTTCAAACTTAAAGCTCCAGTATTTTAGTAGTAAAATAAGTAGAAGAGAGAGAGAGAGAGAGAGAGAGAGAGAGAGAGATAATATGAATTTTACAATGAAAATAAATTCATCAGAATGCTCGTTTTTTTTTTCAATAATAATCCTAGCCTTGATTTTTATACTTTGTATTTCAATAAAGCGTCGTGTATCTTCCTACAAATGATGCAGTGCAAGACAGTGATCATGTTATTGTTGAATAACAATGATATACTATGTCACATCGTGTATCTACTCAAGATTTGATATAAAAATCTTTTTTGGCCTTTTGCAGCAAAAAGCAATAAGGAACAAGACTAACAGATGCCACTGCGAATTGTGAATTTTTGTATATGCACATCTTAGTATATATAAATGTTATTTTATAACTACGCATACATTGTAAATACATATATACAAAAAAATATTCTACACATTAATGAACAAATTAATGTTTCTTGTAATAAATTAATAATAGCAACATAATTTAATATTAACATTTTCAAGCAATTAAGTACGATAGCGTATTATCGAGCTTTAAAGGAAATTATATAGAGTATTAAATGTTTATTTTAAAAGAATAAATGAATGTTTCATATCCTTTTACAGCAAATAAATTATTTTTTCATGGCCCTGATCTTCTCCGAATATATTAAAATATTAATATATTAAAATATATTAAAATATTGATATTTTAAATATTCTTTATTTACTTTACAAAAAACTTAATAATTTCGTATATATATATATATATAAATTAATAAATTTTATATATTATATATATAAATTAATAAATTTTGTATATATATAAATTAATAAAACATCGTAAAAGCATTTGTATAATTAACTATTGAATTATTAATTTTTTAGTCGAATTAAAGTTCCTACCAGACAGATTAAACATCAATTATTACAATTAGTCATTTAACAGGTTACAAATCTATATATTTATTCGACTAGTCCAGCCAGTACAGAAATTTATAAAATATTTTATAAATATTCTGTACTATCTGGGAGAGTAAAGTTAATTAATTTTTACGTTTTCAATTCGTTATTTGTTACAAAATTAATCATTGAAGAAAACACTTTTCATTATTGCGTTTTCATATATAAATTTCTAAAAAAGTGCTAATGTATAATGTTCTCTCTTTAATTTTACTAATTGTGTAAAATACAATAAATAATTATTACTACAAATACTGATTATGTTAGGTGTACAACTTTGCTTCCGCCGTTTTTCTGAAATTCGAGGCTTATTATAAAAAACTGTTATACATTTATGATTCAAAGTATTGTCCATCGCTGGCCACTACTTTCTCCTATCTTTCGGGTAGCGTACGAATCCGTCGAAAAAACTGGTCATCTTTTGAGGCTATCCACGAATCGATCCAATTTTTTACTTCTTCATAAGACCGGAAGTGCTGGTCAGCCAGGCCGTGTGCCATTGATCGAAACAAGTGATAGTC